>Ga0160473_100024_pt1 | contig 190189 bp, 162 predicted proteins | sample HID1975I_E11MG_FD_108217 | JGI IMG/M metagenome (GOLD analysis project Ga0160473, IMG submission 108217) | Enriched soil microbial communities from UW Madison campus, WI, USA - HID1975I_E11 MG | ecosystem: Environmental > Terrestrial > Soil > Unclassified | place: USA: Madison, Wisconsin...
AACGGCGTGCCCCTCGGCTCGGCCACGGTGGACGACAACGGCCACTGGGAGTTCACCCCCGACACGCCACTGGCCGACGGAGCGCACGAGCTGGTGCCGGTGGTGATCGATCCGGCAGGCAACGAGACCTCGGGCGCGCCCATCGCCGTCACCGTGGACACCACCAACGTGCCCGTGTCCATCGGCGCGGTCAAGGACGACACGGGCTCGGTCACCGGCAACCTCTCCCAGGGCGAGGTCACCGATGACACGCAGCCCGAGTTCACCGGCCAGGCCAAGCCCGGCTCGAGCATCACGCTCATGGACGGCTCGACCGTGCTGGGCACGGCCCAGGCCGGCGCAGACGGCTCCTGGCACATCACGCCCGACACCCCCCTGGCCCAGGGCAGCCACGCCGTGGTGGCCCATGCGGTCGACCCGGCGGGCAACGCCAGCCAGACCTCGGCCTTCACCTTCAGCGTGGACACCCAGGCACCGGCCACGCCCACCATCGGCGGCGCCTTCGACGACGTGGGCACCACCACCGGCCCCCTGGCCAGCGGCGCCGTCACCGACGACAACGCCCCCACCCTCAACGGCACGGCCGATGCGGGCAGCCTGGTGACCATCTACGACAACGACAACCCCATCGGCTCGGTCACGGCCGCAGCCGACGGCACCTGGCAGTTCACGCCCACCTCGGAGCTCACCGAGGGCGCGCACGCCTTCACCACCACCGCCACCGACCAGGCGGGCAACGTCAGCGGCGCCTCCGCCCCCTTCGACCTCACCACCGACTACACGCCCCCGGATGCCAGCAAGCTGGCCATCACCGGCGTGGAGGACGACCAGGGCGTGATCACCGGCAACGTGGCCCCAGGCAGCGTCACCGACGACGCGGCCCCGCTGGTCAGCGGCACCGGCACGGCCGGCGACACCATCATCGTCAAGGTCGGCGAGCGCGTGCTGGGCACCACCACCGTGGCCCAGGACGGCACCTGGAGCGTGCAGGTCGAGAACAGCAACGCCCTGGCCACCGGCCCCAACGCCATCGTCGCCGAGGAACGCGACCCCGCGGGCAACCCCATCAACAGCGCGCCATACACGGTCACCGTCGACTCTGACGCACCGGTTCAGCCGCCGGCGCCGGAGGTCTTCGACGATCAGGGCGAAGTACAGGGCCTCCTGAGCAATGGCGACACAACGGACGACGCGCGGCCCGAATTCAGGGGTACAGGCAACGCGGGCGACACCATCACTGTCCTGGACGGCGACGTGATCATCGGCACGGCCACCGTGGATCCAGATGGCGCCTGGACCATCACGCCGACGAGCGACCTGTCGAACGGAGACCACAGCTTCACCACCGTGGTGACGGATGCCGCAGGAAATCCGAGTCAACCCAGTCAGGCAGTGGATATCACCATCGCGACTGGCCCAACCACTGCGCCACAGATCACCGGCCTTGTAGACGACATCGACCCGGTCACCGGCAGCATCGCCGCGGGTGGCGCCACCAACGACACGCAGCCACAGATCAACGGCATCGGCAATGCCGGGGAAGTCATCACGGTGCGCGAAGGCTCCGAGACTCTCGGCTCCGCCACCGTACAGCCGGATGGTACGTGGAGTGTCACGCCTGAATTCGAACTGTCAGACGGCCTGCACTCGATCACGGCGACGGCTCGAAATGCTGCAGGCAATACGAGCGAGTCCAGCGCAGCGGTCGAATTCACCGTGGATACGCAGCCGCCGCCGTCCGGCTCGGCGGCCATCACTGGCGCGCTCGACGACGTTGATCCGATCACAGGTGCGCTCAGCAGCGGCGACAGCACCAATGACACCACGCCGACATTCCAAGGCACTGCGGAGCCTGGCGACACGGTCCGTGTCTACGACGGGGGGAATTACCTCGGCGAAACTCAGGCCAGCCCGGATGGGGCGTGGACATTCACACCGCCTGAACTTGCCGAAGGGCTGCACGACATCACGATCATCGCTCTCGATGCCGCCGGCAACCCGGGGCCGGAATCGGCGCCATTCGAAGTCACCATCGACACCCAGGCACCGGCCTTTGTGTCAATCGACGACGTGTACGACGACGCAGGCCTGACGCACGGCACTGTCGCACCCGGCGGCTACACCGACGACAACACGCCCAGGATCAGTGGCTCCGGCGAGGCCGGCAGCGTTGTCGTGGTGCAGTTCAGCGACGCGGCCGGGGTTCACTCGCTCGGAAGCACCACCGTATCGGCAAACGGAAGCTGGAGTCTGCAGGTCGAGCAGGCGCTGTCGGATGGTTCGGTCCAGTTCGTGGCGATTGCCACGGACTCTGCGGGCAACCCGACCCAAAGCGCCGCGTACGCGATCAATGTGGATACTGCCGCCATCAGCGCGCAGGCCGCGATCGACCTGGACACGGCCAGCGACAACGGCGTCAACGCAACGGACAACATCACCAGCGTGACCAACCCGCTGATCAACGGCACGGTTTCCGGGTTGAATGAGGCCGACATGGCAGAGGTCAATGCTGGCTCGGTCAACGCAACGCTGTTTGATGACGTCAACAACAACGGCATGCTCGATGCGGGCGACACCGTGTTCGCTGACAACATAGCCGTCTCGGCCGCCGGCTCCAATGGCGCTACGTTCAGCCATGCGTTGCCATTGATGCCCGATGGCACATACAACCTCAAATCCGTTCTGGTCGACTCGAGCGGCAATCAGTCGGACGCCGCACTGCTGGACGACAACCCGGCCGCACGTCTGGTGATCGACCGCGATCAGGCTTCTTCGGGCGTGGGCACGCAAGCGGACGACGGCCTCGGCTGGGACATGACCTCCGCGGGCGACTTCAACGGCGACGGTTTCGAGGACTTCCTCGTGTCGGCGCCGCACATGCAGCGCGGCTCCGAGGGCGGAGGGGCGAACTCAGACTTGTATCTGGTCTACGGCGGGGTCGAGGGTCTGCCGTCGCTGTCCGACATGGACAACTTGACGCCAGACCAGGGCATCCGCATGAACAACGCGGGTGTGACCTCAGATATCGGCAAGACGGGCATCAACATCAACCAGATGGGGGACATCAACGGCGACGGCTACGACGACATCATCATCGGTGGTCACCGGGAAGATTCCGCCTACGTCCTCTTCGGCCGTGAGACGGGGACGTCGCAGATCAACCTGGGCAGCATCTTTGCATCCGGCGCCAACGCCAACGGCTTCCGCTTCGGCTGGGGCGGCGCCTGGACAGCCGACGGCGCATCAGGGGGCGACATCAACGGCGACGGCTACGCCGATATCCTCGTGACCGAATCCTCCGGCAACACCATGTATGTGCTCTACGGCAACGCCGCGGCCGCAGGTACCGGGACCTGGGCCCACAACTATGAAGTGCGAGGCGACGGCCTGTACAACCACACGACAGGCCAGAAGGTCACCAGTGGCGCGTCCTTCATCTCAAGCCCTGGCGGCAACAGCAGCTTCGCCGACCACCTGAACATGGTGGGCGACGTCAACCACGACGGCTATCAGGACTTCATCATGACGTATCCGGACCAGGCCGCCGATGGGAACACCTATGCCGGCAACGCCTACCTGGTATGGGGCTCCGCGCAGCAATTGCCCGCTTCCATGCAGCTGACGGACTATGCCAACATCGGCATCCGCATCGGCGGCGCCGAGCACGGCGAGCAACTGGGTGACATCGTGCACGACCAGGGCGGTGCGGCGCACGGCAACGGTGTGTTCGGCGCCACCAACACGGTGGCCGAACTCGGCGACATCAACGGCGACGGCATCGCCGACTTCGCCATCGGCTCGCCGGGCTGGGGCGACAACCAGAACGACGACGGCATGGCGCCGGGACGCACCTACGTGGTGTTCGGCAAGTCGGGCAGCTGGAGCGATTTCAACCTCGATTCGCTCAACGGAACCAACGGCTTCACCCTCAGCTCTTCGGGCCTGGGTACCAACCCCAACCTGGGCAACGGCGTGCGCGGGGCCGGTGACGTCAATGGCGACGGCCTGGACGACTTCCTCATGGGCGCGCCCAATGCCGACACCAAAGGCCTGACCGACAACGGCGCAACCTACCTGGTGTATGGCCGTGCCGGTGGCTACCAGGCAGACATGGATCTCGAAGCCCTGGTGGCCAGCGGCCTGGCGCGGCGCTGGGATGGGGACGCCGAGCGCGACTTCTCCGGCACCAACGCGGCCATGGGCGACTGGAACGGGGACGGCCTGGCCGACATCGGCATCTCCAGCTGGGAGAGCGATGACGGGGCGCCGGACGGCGGCCGCTATGACATCTACACCGGAGAGGTCGGCAACCTCACGCAGGCGTTCACGGTCGCAGACGACCAGATCAGCGCCACCGCGGGGGTCGACCGGCTCAGCGGCGGTGTGGGCAACGACACGCTCAGCGCCATCGGCGCGGGCGACGTCGCCTACGGAGGCGCCGGTGACGACGTGATCGGCATCGTCAGCGACGGGTTCGCCCGCGTCGATGGCGGGCTTGGCATGGACACCCTCGTGTTCAGCGGCTCGGGCATGAACGTCGACCTCTCGGCACTCGGGCTGAAGGTGCAGGGCTTCGAGAAGTTCGACCTCGGCACGGGCGCCAACCGGCTGTCACTCGACGTCACCGATGTCATCGAGCATGGCGAGCACAACCTCGCCCTGCAGGATGGCAAGGTGCAAATGCAGGTGGACGGCGATGGCGGCGTACTGAGCCTGTCGACCGCGGACGGCTGGACCAATGCCGGCACGGCGAGCGTCGACGGCGCCCAGTACAGCGTCTACACCAGCGGCAATGCCGAGTTGCTGGTCGAGGACAAGGTGCAGGTGGCAATCCTGTGACTTTCAAACGGGGAGAATGAAAAATTGGCACATACAGATATTGATATTGCCGCTGGCCTCGGGCACGTCGGCGCCGAGCTCGATTTCGACTTGTCCGGGTTGTTCGACTCGATCGGACTGGGCAGCGAAATCACCAGCGGCCCGATCGACATCACGGCAGGCGACTCCGGCTTCGATCTCGACCTGTCCGGCCTGTTCGACTCTGTCGGCCTGGGCGGCGACACCACCAGCGGCGCCGGCTCGGTTGACGTCGCAGCCGACGACGCCGGCTTCAACCTCGACCTGTCTGGCTTGTTCGACTCTGTCGGCCTCGGCGGCGACAGCACCAGCGGTGCCGGCTCGGTCGACGTCGCAGCCGACGACGCCAGCTTCAACCTCGACCTGTCCGGCCTATTCGACTCTGTCGGCCTCGGCGGCGACAGCACGGTTGATCTCGGCGCCCTCGAGGATCTGATCCCCACCGACTGCGCGTGCGCCGACGTGTTGCCGTCGCTTGGGGCGTCGGACTTCGACATCGACCTGTCCGGCCTGTTCGAAGCAGTGGGCCTGACTGGCGGAAGCACCGACAGCACCGCGGGTTCGGACTCCATGCTGTTCGACGCATCAGCCATGAGCATCGACCTGACCGCGCTCCTCGGCTCGGGCGACATCGCCATGCCCGGTGGACAGCATGCGTCGCAAGGCAGCGAGACACAGGGCAATGGCCGCGCGAGCCTGCCTTCCTGGAGCGACTGGGCCAGCTTCGGCGCAGGCTTTGCCTCTGGCACGAGTTCCGAACTGCCGGTCGAAGACACCGTCCAGTTGGCAATCCTGTAGGCCCGCCATCTCCCGGCACACGCAGGCGCCGAGGAGATGAGTGCGCCTTGCCGCGGCCCTACGGGGCCTGCGTCACCTTCCAGCGGCCCGCCGCAATTGGGTCGGCGACGAAGAACGGCAAGCTTGCTTCCCAGTGGCCATCCTGGACCGAAGAACTGTAGTCACACACCATTCGGTCCTTCTCATCCAGCACGGTCCATTGCTGAGCTTCGCCATCGGCCTTCTTGCTGGTCCCCCGAATGCGCTTGAATCCAGTGTTGCTGCCCACGTGAAACGAGTCGGTATGCCACCGAACCGGCGGATGGGCGGGAAACGGCTGGGCGTCGTGAAAGCCGAAAAGCTCGTCATGGCTCAGCAAACTCTGGCGCAAGGTCGGCCAGACTGCCTCGCGCAGGAAGATCTGATCGACAAAGCGGGTCAGGTCACGCTGCCTGGCCAACCAGCTATTCATCAACGGCAGCAACGGCGGAAGAACGCCGCGGCAACCACCCCAGAGCCCGGCGAGGATCAGCTCGGTGTGCGTGAAGTAGTCGCGCATATGGTGAAACCAGAAGTGACTTTCCGTCCATGCCTGAACCGCTGCCTGCTCGCGTTCCGAAAGCAACGCGTCCGCGTCCCTCACGAGAAAACGAGACACCCGAGGGTCGTCCGCAACCAGAAAGCGCCACATCAGCGGATGGAGGCCGCACGCCCGTTGACCAGTCATGTCAACGACCTGGGCCCCCGCATCCCGCAGGCGCCGGCGTACAGGGGCCGGTACTGTGTCGTCGAGATAGACGCGACAGCGCCAATGCGGAAACAGATCGGCGGCAACCTCCACGTTCTTCACGGCCGGCTCGCAGTAGCGCGGACTTCCGCCGAACAGCGTGTACGAGATGATGTTGCGCTCGGCAGCGTCGGCCTCGAATGGTGGCGGGGCGCGCAAGATCGGGCTGGCGGGGCCTCCCCGCAGGCGGGCGTCGGCCTGGTCGAGCGACTCCTTGCCGAAACGGCGGACATCGTCCGGCCGGTTCAGCCAGCCGCAGGTCTCCGCCAGGCCGTCCAACCAAGTTTGACCAGGCTGCACGCGACCGGCGTTCGCCGCGTAGACGCGAAGGTACACCTCGCGCGCCTCCTCGTGCCGACTCTGCCGCAGCAAGGCAAACGCATAGTCCGCCATCACGCCGATGTTGCCGGCCTGAACCTTCAGAACGGCCTCGGCCGCCTGCGCCGCCGTTGCGTAGTCTTCCCTGGCCGTCGCCTCGACAAAGCGCCGCCTGTGCATCTCGAACTCGCGTGCAAACTTCTCTGACGGCCCGACGGTCTTGCGCAAGCCGGCGCGCTTCTTCATGTGCATGCCGCCCCTCCTCCTTCGCGGCTCATCATAGGGCGCGAAGCCATCCGGTCCTCACGCTGTCTCATACAGCCATCCCCAAGGGAACAACGATGCCACACATCTCCGTGGTCATGCCCATCTACAACGGAGCGCGCTATCTCAGGGAGGCCATCGACTCCATCCTGACGCAGCACTTCAAGGACTTCGAACTCATTGCGATCGACGACGGCTCGACGGACAGATCCGCCGAGATCGTCAGCTCGATCAAGGACAGTCGCGTCAGGCTTGTCGCAATGCCCGGCAACTCGGGCACCGCGGCGGCAACCCGACGCGGGCACGAGGTTGCGCAAGGCACATACATCGCGCACATGGACCAGGACGACATCGCGCCTGCCTACCGGCTTCAGGCACAGATCGACTTCTTCCGCGCGAACCCGGGAATCAAGTTGCTCGGCGGCATGGTCGAGTGCTTTGGCACAACGCAGGCAAGGATCCTGGCACCCGAAGACGACGCCACGATCAAGGCCCAACTTCTCGTCGGCGTCCAGAACATCATCAACCCCACGGCCATGTTCCGCCGTGAGCTGGTCAAGGAGTCAGGGCTGCGCTGCGATCCGTCCAGGTGGTGGGCGTTCGACTGGAACTTCTTCGTCGACGCCATGTTTGCACACGCCAGGTTCGCCAACCTGCCGCGGCCTCTCGTGCACTACCGTCTTCACGCCGGGCAGCAGTCGAGGGACCTGATGTCCATCCGGACCATCCTTTCGGCCGTCAGGAAACGGGTGATGGCCAAGTTCTTCCCTGCGCTGAGCGAGGCCGACATGGATCTGCTCGAGCCCCTGCTGCAATGGTCGAGCCCACCGGGCGTTGCGTTCGAGCGGCTGCAGGCCGGCCTTGCGGTCATTCCGAAGGCGATGGCGTGCGGAACATCCGAGTTCGGAGAGAACACCCGGCGGGTCCGGCACTACCTCGCCGCCTGCCAGCAGCGGTGGCAGGCGGCCATGCAAAGGCATGCCGGCTGAATCCGGCGTCCTCGATCAGATCTTCCCCTTGGCCCGCAGGCGGCTCAGGGTTTCTGCGGAGAGATTCAGGTACGACGCCAGTTCCTTGCGCGGAATGCGCTCGGCCAGTTCCGGGTGCTTGCGCATGAACCGGTGCACGCGCCCGGGCGCGTCGAGCAGGTGCAGCGTGATGGTGTGGGCCATGATTTCGCTCATGCCCTTCATCACCGCGTACTCGAAGTGCTCCTTGGCGTCCGGATGGCGGTTGAGGAAGGCGATCCATTCCTTCAGCGGCAGCGTGGCCACCCGCGCCTTGGTCACGCAGACGATGCCGTAGGGCGTGGGCGTGCCCAGCCGCAGCGCGGCGTAGCTGGTCTCCATGTCGTTCTCGTCGGCGAAGCGCAGGATCATCTCCTTGCCCTCCGGGTTGCTGACCACCCGCTTGAGGATGCCGTCGAGGATGAAGTACTGGGTCATGTCGCGCACCCCCTGCAGCAGCAGGAAGTCGCCCTTGTTGCCATCCACGACTGTCAGGTGGCCTTCCAGTTCGGCGCGCTCGCTGTCGCTCAGGTCCTTGAGCACTACGTTCTCCCGGAGCTGGAGGCGAATGATGTTTTTCTCCGGGTGGTTTTCCAGCAACGTCATTTCTGTCTTACTGCCTTGCACGACGGGCCGCGGGGCGCCCGCATCGTTTTTGCGAAAGTTGACCGAGGTCAACGCCCCGAGGGGACGCCGCGAATCATAGTCGTGGCTCGGGCTTCGCCCACCCCTCGACAAGCAAGAAGGAGAGACATGTCTTCCGTCACCGACCAGCAGCCCGCGACGCTCGACCCGGCGATCGCACGCGCCATCAAGAGCATTGCCAGCGATACGCCCGAGGCCGAGACCACGGACGGGTTCCACCTGGTCCTCGATGCGCTCAAGCTCAACGACATCGACACCATCTTTGCGCTGCCCGGCATTCCGATCACCGACCTGACGCGCATGGCGCAGGCCGAGGGCTTGCGCGTCATCTCCTTCCGCCATGAGCAACATGCCGGCAACGCCGCCGCTGCGGCCGGCTTCCTGACGCAAAAGCCCGGCATCTGCCTGACGGTCTCGGCGCCGGGCTTCCTGAACGGCCTCACGGCCCTGGCCAACGCCACCACCAACTGCTTCCCGATGATCCTGATCTCGGGTTCGTCGGAGCGCGAGATCGTCGACCTGCAACAAGGCGACTACGAGGAAATGGACCAGCTGGCCATCGCCAAGCCGCTGTGCAAGGCCGCCTTCCGCGTGCTGCATGCGCAGGATATCGGCGTGGGCATCGCGCGCGCCATCCGCGCCGCGGTCTCGGGCCGGCCGGGCGGCGTCTACCTGGACCTGCCGGCCAAGCTGTTCGCCCAGACCATGGACGCCGTGGCCGGCAAGCAGTCGCTGATCAAGGTGGTCGATCCGGCCCCGCGCCAGATCCCGGCACAGGATTCGGTCAAGCGCGCCCTCGATCTGCTCAAGGGCGCCAAGCGCCCGCTGATCCTGCTGGGCAAGGGCGCCGCCTATGCCCAGGCCGACGCGGACATCCGCGCCCTGGTCGAGACCTCCGGCATCCCGTACCTGCCGATGTCGATGGCCAAGGGCCTGCTGCCCGACACGCACGCACAATCGGCCGCCGCCGCCCGCTCGTACGTGCTGCAGGAAGCCGACGTGGTCCTGCTGGTCGGTGCGCGCCTGAACTGGCTGCTCTCGCACGGCAAGGGCAAGACCTGGGGCGCCGACAAGGGCGCCAAGCAATTCATCCAGATCGACATTGCACCGACCGAGATCGACTCCAACGTGGCCATTGCCGCCCCGGTGATCGGCGACATCGGCTCGTGCGTGGCGGCGCTGGTGGCAGGCATGGGCGGCAACTGGGCCAAGCCCCCGGCCGACTGGACCGGCGCGATCGCCGAGCGCAAGGAAAAGAACCTGGCCAAGATGGCCCAGCAACTGGCGGCCCGGCCGTCGCCGATGAACTTCCACAGCGCGCTGTCGGTCATCCGCGACCAGGTCAAGGCCCGGCCGGATGCGATGTTCGTCAACGAAGGCGCCAATACGCTCGACTTCGCCCGTTCCATCGTCGACATGTATGAGCCGCGCAAGCGGCTGGACGTCGGCACCTGGGGAATCATGGGCATCGGGATGGGCTTCGCGGTGGCCGCAGCGGTGGTCACCGGCAAGCCGGTGATCGCGGTCGAGGGCGACAGCGCATTCGGCTTCTCCGGCATGGAAGTGGAGACGATCTGCCGCTACAACCTGCCGATCTGCATCATCGTGTTCAACAACAACGGCGTGTACCGCGGCACCGACGTCAACCCCAGCGGTACGCCGGACGTGGCTCCCACCGTGTTCGTCAAGGGCGCGCGCTACGACAAGATGATGGAGGCGTTCGGCGGCGTTGGCGTGCATGCCACCACCGCCGACGAGCTGCAGAAGGCCTTGGCCGAGGCCGTCGCCTCCGGTCGTCCGACGCTGATCAACGCCGTGATCGACGAGACCGCCGGCACCGAAAGCGGCCGCATCACCAGCCTGAACCCGGCCACGGCCAAGAAGAAGGCATGAGCCCGGCCCGATCCAGCATCTGATCCCGACACATACACATCCAAAGACAACCCAGGCAACCCAGGAGATACGCACATGAGCAACAAACCTCTCGACGGCATCAAGATCATCGACTTCACCCACGTGCAGGCCGGTCCGGCATGCACGCAGATGCTGGCCTGGTTCGGCGCCGACGTGATCAAGGTCGAGCGTCCGGGTGCTGGCGACGTGACCCGCAGCCAGTTGCGCGACATTCCCAACGTCGACGCGCTGTACTTCACCATGCTCAACAGCAACAAGCGCTCCATCACCCTGGACACCAAGACCAAGGAAGGCAAGGAAGTGCTGGAGAAGCTGGTGCGTGAATCCGACGTGCTGGTGGAGAACTTCGGCCCCGGCGCGCTCGACCGCATGGGCTTCACCTGGGCCCGCATCCAGGAACTGAACCCGAAGCTGATCCACGCCTCGGTCAAGGGCTTCTCGGAAGGCCACCACTACGAGGACCTGAAGGTCTACGAAAACGTTGCGCAGTGCGCCGGCGGCGCCGCCTCCACCACCGGCTGGTGGAAGGGCGAGAACTCGGTGCCGACCATCTCGGCGGCAGCGCTGGGCGACTCCAACACCGGCATGCACCTGGCCATCGGCATCCTCACGGCCATCATCGGCCGCGAGAAGACCGGCAAGGGCCAGAAGGTGGCCTGCTCGATGCAGGACGCCGTGCTCAACCTGTGCCGCGTGAAGATGCGCGACCAGCAACGCCTGGAGAAAGTCGGCTACCTGGAGGAATACCCGCAGTACCCGCACGAGATGGAAGCCTTCAAGGACAAGGTCACGCCGCGCGGCGGCAACGCCGGCGGCGGCGGCCAGCCGGGCTGGATCCTCAAGTGCAAGGGCTGGGAAACCGACCCCAACGCCTACATCTACTTCACGGTGCAAGGCCACGCCTGGGAGCCGATCTGCGACGCGCTGGGCAAGCCCGAGTGGAAGACCGATCCGGACTACACCACCGCCCAGGCCCGCCAGCCGCACATCGAGCAGATCTTCGCCACCATCGAAGACTTCATCAAGGACAAGACGAAGTTCGAAGCCGTGGACATCTTCCGCAAGTTCGACATCCCCTGCGCTCCCGTGCTGTCGATGAAGGAACTGCTTCGCGACGAGTCGCTGCGCAAGAGCGGCTCCATCGTGGAAGTGCCGCACAAGGAGCGCGGCAGCTACTTCACCATCGGCAGCCCGATCAAGTTCTCGGATCTCAAGCCCGAGGTGACCGCATCGCCCCTGCTGGGCGAGCACACCGACGACGTGCTGGCCGAACTGGGCTACAGCAAGGAACAGATCGCCAAGATGCACGAAAGCAAGATCGTCTGATCCAGTTGCGCCGGGCCCCCGGCGGCCCGGCAGGGCCGGCCGCGCGGGTAAACCCGACGCAACATTTGAGGTGAAATGTGGCCGGTAGCGCGAAGACGAGAGTCTTCGGCGCGCCGGCCATTTTTTTGCCCCCCGGAGAAGGACATGAGCGAACCCACGCAAGTCAACAACAACAAGAAGCTTCCGGCGATCGACCTCGCGCAACTGGTCGAAGGCGCAGGCGATGCGATCGTCGTGTGCGACGCACGCGGGGACATCATCCTGTGGAACCCTGCCTGCGAACGCATTTTCGGTTTCTCGCGCGAAGAGGCCATGGGCCGCTCGCTCGACCTCATCATCCCCGAGCGCCAGCGTCAGCGCCACTGGGACGGCTATGTCAAGACGATGGAGACCGGCGTCACGCGCTACGGCACCACCTTGCTGAAGGTGCCGGCGCTGCACAAGGAAGGCCGCCCGCTGTCCATCGCGTTCACCGTGTCGCTGCTGCATGGCGGCGACGGCAAAGTCAGTGCCATCGTCGCCATCGTGCGCGACGAGACCGAGCGATTCCAGGAAGAGCGCAAGTTGCGCGCCCGGGTCGCCGAAGCCGAGAAGATCATCAATTCCACAGGAGATGCTCGATGAGCAAGGCTTTGGAGGGTGTCCGCATCCTCGATTTCACGCACGTCCAGTCCGGGCCGACGTGCACCCAGTTGCTGGCCTGGTTCGGCGCCGACGTGATCAAGGTCGAACGCGCCGGCGAGGGTGACGCGACGCGCGGGCAGCTGCGCGACATCCCGGGCGCCGACAGCCTGTACTTCACCATGCTCAACCACAACAAGCGGTCGATCACGCTGGACACCAAGAAGCCCGAGGGCAAGAAGGTGCTGGACCGGCTGATCAAGACCTGCGACGTGCTGGTGGAGAACTTCGCCCCCGGCGCACTCGACCGCATGGGCATCACGTGGGAGCACATCCACGAGATCAACCCGCGCATGATCGTGGCGTCGGTCAAGGGGTTCGGTCCGGGCAAGTACGAGGACTGCAAGGTCTACGAAAACGTGGCGCAATGCGCCGGCGGCGCCGCCTCCACCACCGGCATGGAAGATGGTCCACCGATGGTGACCGGTGCACAGATCGGCGACAGCGGTACCGGCCTGCACCTGGCGCTGGGCATCGTCGCGGCGCTGTATCAGCGCACCATGACCGGCCGCGGGCAGAAGGTCCTGGCGCCGATGCAGGACGCCGTGCTCAATCTTTGCCGCGTCAAGCTGCGCGACCAGCAGCGGCTGGAGCGCACCGGCACCATGCACGAATATCCGCAGTACCCGGACGGCCGTTTCGGCGACGCCGTGCCGCGCGCGGGCAACGCGTCCGGTGGCGGCCAGCCCGGCTCCATTCTCAAGTGCAAGGGCTGGGAGACCGATCCCAATGCGTACATCTACTTCATCACCCAGGGCGCCGTGTGGCCGGCCATCTGCCGGGTGATCGGCGAAGAAGGGTGGATCGACGACGAGGCGTACGCCACACCCCAGGCCCGGCTACTGCACCTCAAGCCGATCTTCCGCCGCATCGAGCAGTGGACCATGACCAAGGACAAGTTCGAGGTCATGGAAATCCTCAACAAGCACGACATCCCTTGCGGGCCGATCCTGTCGATGAAGGAGATCGCCGCCGACGAGTCGCTGCGCGCAAGCGGCACGCTGGTCGAGGTGGACCATCCCACCCGCGGCAAGTATCTGACGGTGGGCAACCCGATCAAGCTCAGCGACAGCCCGACCGAGGTGACCCGCTCGCCGCTGCTGGGCGAGCACAACGAAGAGGTGCTGGGCCAGTTGGGGTACAGCGCCGAAGAAGTGGCCCGGTTGCGCGAACTGAGCGTCATCTGAGCCGACGCGGACGGCACGCCGGCGGATGGCCGGAGCCGTCCGCTGCGCCGGGCTGGCGCCGTGCCGAAGGCCGGGAGCCAGGGATTGCGCCGCCCGAAAATGCATCAGTAATCGTTGATGCATTGCATAAAAACATTTGACTGTTATTTATTGATCAAGGCTTCGAAGATTCCTTCCGTGCCGCCGCTTTGCCGCCTTTCCAAGGCCATCGACCACCACCCCGCGGCACCCAAGCACAAGGAAACCTGGCCATGCACAACGATCTGCCCGCCCAATACCTCGACGCCGAACTGGACCGCAATGCCTACAACGCCGCCTTCAACGAACTGGGCCTGCGCTGGCACTGGTGCGGCGACGTCTACGGCCAGCTGCTGCGCGAACGCAGCGACGCCGGCGCTCGCATCCGGCTGTACCTCGAGAGGCACCAGCCGCATCTGCTGCGCGCCTACGACGCCGATTTCCTCAGCGCCGTGATCGAGGAGAAGGCGGCGGCGCACAAGCGCCGTCTGGGCGGCACCGGCGCGATGGTGTCTCCCGCGTGGTTCGACTGGGCCGAGACGCTGGGGCGCGAGATCGGCGTGTGACGCCGGCTGCGACCGACCAACCACCTCAAGGAGACACACGCGTGCGCATCGAAGATTCCACCACCCTCGCCTCCGGCACGGCCTCGGTCCGCGCCGGCGGGCGGCCGGAGCCTGGCCCGGTGCGCCACTGGTTGCGCTTCATGCACGCCGGCCGCCAAGGCTTCGGCCAGCTGCATGGCAACACCGTCCATGAATGGCGCGGCGACATGTTCGGGGCCTGCGAGGCCACCGGCACCATCATCGCCCTGGCCGAACTGCAGCCGCTCACGCCGAGCCAGCCCAGCAAGGTCATCGCGCTGTGGAACAACTTCAAGGCGCTGGGCGAGAAGCTCTCGTTGCCGGTGCCGGCGGAGCCGCTGTACCTGCTCAAGACACCGAACAGCTATCTGCCGCACGGCCGGGCCATCCGCGCCCCGCGCTGCGCCGGCAAGGTCGTCTACGAGGGCGAACTGGGCATCGTCATCGGAAAGGCCGCCGGCGGCGTGACAGAGGACGCGGCGCTGGACCACGTGTTCGGCTACACCTGCGCCAACGACGTGACGGTGGCCGACATCCTCAACCGTGACGCCTCCTTCGCCCAGTGGGTCCGCGCCAAGGGCTTCGACACCTTCTGCCCGATGGGCCCGGTGGTCGCCACCGGGCTGGATGCCGCGCAGTTGCGCGTGGTCACCCGCCTCAACGGCGAGGTTCGCCAGGACTACCCGATCAGCGACATGCGCTTCTCCGTGGCGCAACTGGTCAGCCTGATCTCGATGGACATGACGCTGCTGCCTGGCGACGTCATCCTTTGCGGCACCTCCGTCGGTGTCGGCTCGATGAAGCCGGGCAGCCAGGTCGAGGTGGAGATCGCCGGCATCGGCTGCCTCGCCAACCCTTACGCACCCGCCGGCCCCGCGCCGGCCGCACCCGACATCAACTACCTGGAACCACCATGAAGATTGCAGTCATCGGCGCCGGCGCCATCGGAGGACTGGTCGGCGCCAAGCTGGCCCTGGCCGGAGAAGAAGTGAGCCTGCTGGTGCGAGCCCGCCACGTGGAAGCCATTCGCAGGCAGGGCTTTCGCCTGATGCACCCGGATGGCACCGAGGAGGTCGCGCGCGAGCTGCGTGTGACCGAGAGCTACGCCGAGGCCGGCGTGCAGGACGTGGTCATCCTGGCCATGAAGGCGCATCAGGTGCAGGAGGTGCTGCCGCAACTGCCGCACCTGCTGGGGCCCGATACCGTGATCGTGCCGATGCAGAACGGCATCCCCTTCTGGTATTTCAGCCGCCACGGCGGTCCGCACGAGGGCGCGGTGGTGCGCAGCGTCGACCCCGACGGCGAGCTCCTGAGCGCCATCGATCCGGCGCGCATTCTCGGCTGCGTGGTCTACCCGGCCTCTGAATTGGTCTCCCCCGGCGTGGTCAGGCACATCGAGGGCGAGCGCTTTCCGCTGGGCGAGCTCGACGGCAGTCTCAGCACGCGCGCCCAGCGCGTGTCCGACGCCTTCACGCGCGCAGGTTTCAAGTCGCCGGTCCTGGACAACATCCGGGCCGAGATCTGGCTCAAGCTGTGGGGCAACCTCACCTTCAACCCGATCAGCGCGCTGGCACACGCCACGCTGGTGGACATCTGCCAATACCCGCTCTCGCGCGAGCTGGCTGCCGACATGATGCGCGAAGCGCAGGCCGTGGCCGGCAAGCTCGGGATCGAATTCCGCGTGACGCTGGACAAGCGCATCGCGGGTGCGGAAAAGGTCGGCAAGCACAAGACGTCGATGCTGCAGGATGTCGAGGCCGGTCGGTCGCCCGAGATCGACGCGCTGGTCGGATCGGTGGTCGAGCTGGCGCGCCTGACCGACACGCCAACGCCGCATATCGACACGGTCCATGCACTGGTCAAGTTGCTGGCGCGCAGCATGGAAACCGAAAAGGGGCAGGTCAGGCTGCGCGCGGTCGCCTGAGGCAATTCCCGGCAAGAAGGTTCGCGCCGGCGCGGCAGACGCGTCGGCGCGAAATCGGGACGAAATTCGGCCATTGAAGAATGGCGCCGATGGTCAAGGCAACTACTCAGAAGTCAGCACGGGCGGCAACGCCCTCGTCCAAACAAGCATCCGCCGGCAACACGCGGTCACCAGCGTCCAGATCGACGTACACGCTGCTCGACCCGCCCTCGCGCCAGGCAACCAGGCAAACGAGCGGGGCACCCCAGCGGCGGCAGGAGCGCTCACCCCTTCTCGACAGATCCAGCGAGCGACCCAGGGCATTTCTCAACCTGGGCGGCTCGACGCGCCATGTGGACGCGGCGATCAACATTCCTGGGAAACTCGATCCATGGGGATCCGTGGCTGGCGGCGTGCTGGCCGCGTTCAGCGGCGGTCGAATCCCGAAGGCGCCGTTCGGAGCGGTTGCACGACCTCGGCCGGCCTTGTCCACGCTTGCGCCCTCGCCCTCGCCCGCACGAGCCAGTGGCGCGACTGCGCAGGGCGCCGCACAGCCCTTGTCGCAAGCCACCCGAGGCCATGGTGCGCCTGCGCCGGGTGCGGCGTCATCCGTATCACGAGGTGCAGCCAGGGCGCCCTCGCTGTCCGGATCCATCCCGCCGCGAGCGCACACGCTCGCGTCACCGCTGCGTGACGGCTATCAGCAACTGGGAGATCGGATCAGGACGCCGGCCGGCGCCGGCGCGAACCCCTTGTCGATCAGGACCGATGCGGGTCGGTGGACACCAGCGGTCAACACCTACAACCTCGAGAACGACGCCCGGCTCCACACGTTCAAGGGCGGCTACCTCGCACTCGACCCGGGGAGCGGCAAGGCGCCGCAGATCCAGGCGCCGCTTCGAGGCAACCTGGACGTGCCAAGAACGCGCGAGGCATCGCCCAAGATCTATGCCGCTGGACAAGATTGGCCCGCAAGCGCAGACAAGGTCGCGGTGCTCGGTGATGGCACGTTGCAGGCACTCAGGCAGAACTCCCGTTTCTCCCGCGAATTCGTGGACGTTGCGCCTTCGGTCCGACATGCCGCCGCAGGGGAGGCCTCGCCACCGCCAGTGCAGGCCGAACAGGAGCAGATCCGGACGGCGCCCGCCGGCTATCAGGGCCTCAAGGGCGGAGCACCTCCCGATCGCCTGCCGGACGGGCGGATTCCCGCGGAGCAGCCGTTCCCGCAGTTCAGGCCGGCCGAAAGCAGGCATCTCTACAGGCTCTACGACGAACAGATTCCCAGGGAAAGCCCGGACTCCTCCGCGGCCAGTTCCGATGAGGAAGACGCGCCGGGCATCGCTTCGTTCGGCGCGGACTTCAACAGGGAGCGCATGAACGAATCCCTTGATTTCCGGACGTACCTTGCGCTGAAAAGGTACTCCGTCTACTCGCATGCCATGAACGCGGAACTGAGCGCGGGCCAGGCAACGCCGGAAACCCGGTCCATCGCGCGGGAACTCGACCGCGCCATCGATCGGGGAATCGAGCTCGGCTACGGCAATGACGCGGGCACGGTCTACCGAGGCCAGAGCACGCCTGCCGATCAATACGGGAAAGTACAGACGGCAGCCGGGACGCCGACAGACATTGCAGCCGGAACCTACTATCGGCCTGACCAGTTCCTGAGCACTTCGCAGAATGCAAGAACGGCTGCCGCCTTCTTCGGCGAACCCGAGGAAATGGCCAGGGCTGGCAGACGCAACTATTTCCTGAGGATCCAGGCCGACAAGGACCAGGGCGTGAACCTGTCCGACATCCTGGGCGAGCGCAACAGCGAGAGCTCGGAGCGGGAGATCCTGTTTCCCCGCAACTCGCAGCTCTACGTCAAGAGCGTCTTCAAGAACCAGCGCCTGCCCAACGAAGACCGTGACATCGCGGATGTCGTGGATGCGGATATGCAGAAGTTCGAGTCGCTCTGATGCCCCGCCCGGAGCGGGGAGCGCCAAGCAAAAAGCCACCTCGGAGGTGGCTTTTGCTGGTCAGCGAACGCTGAAGAATCTGGAGCGGGAAAGGAGGCTCGAACTCCCGACCTCAACCTTGGCAAGGTTGCGCTCTACCAACTGAGCTATTCCCGCGTGAGCCTCGAATTATATGCCAAAAAAAAGGCCGCCCGGAGGCGGCTCAAAAACCCCAGCAGAAAAACTTCGCTACTCGAGCAGGCCGGCAAGTTCCAGGCCCTTGCGGCCGTCCGGATGCCGGCAGTCGATGGCCTCGAACTCGTTGACGTTGTCGATCTCCGTGCCCATGGCGATGTTGGTCACCTTCTCCAGGATCACCTCCACCACCACCGGCACCCTGTGCTTCTGTGCCAGCGTGCGGGCCTCGGCCAGCGCGCCGCCGATCTTTTCCGGGTCGGTCACGCGCAGCGCCTTGCAGCCCAGGCCTTGCGCAACCGTCAGGTGATCCACACCGTAGTGGCGCGTCACCGGATCGTCCACGTTCTGGTTGTCGAAAGCGAGCTGGACGCAGTAGTCCATGTCGAAGTTGCGCTGCGCCTGGCGGATCAGTCCCAGGTAGCTGTTGTTCACCAGCACGTGCACGTACGGCAGGTGGAACTGGGCGCCCACCGCCAGTTCCTCGATCAGGAACTGGAAGTCGTAGTCGCCCGACAGGCCCACCACGGTGCGGGTCGGGTCAGCCGCCACCACACCCAGCGCCGCCGGCAGCGTCCAGCCCAGCGGGCCGGCCTGGCCGCAGTTGATCCATTGGCGCGGGCCGTAGACATTGAGGAACTGAGCGCCCGCGATCTGCGACAGTCCGATCGTGCTGACGTACGTGGTGTCGCGGCCGAAGGCGGCATTCATCTCCTCGTAGACGCGCATCGGCTTGATCGGCGTCTCGGTGAAGTGGCTCTTGCGGCCCATCAGCCGCTTGCGCTCGGCGCAGCGGCCGGCCCAGTCGCCCCAGTCGGGCAGGCGCCCGTCGGCCCGCATCTCGGCGGCCACCTGGACGAACAGTTCGAGCGCGGCCTTGGCGTCGCTCACGATTCCCAGGTCGGGATTGAACACCCGGCCAATCTGCGTGGGCTCGATGTCCACGTGCACGAAGCGGCGGCCCTTGGTGTAGACGTCGATCGAACCGGTGTGACGGTTCGCCCAGCGGTTGCCGATGCCCAGCACGAAGTCGCTCGCCAGCATGGTGGCGTTGCCGTAGCGGTGGCTCGTCTGCAGGCCGCACATGCCGGCCATGAGCGGGTGGTCGTCCGGAATGGCACCCCACGCCATGAGCGTGGGGATCACCGGAATGCCCGTCAGTTCGGCCAGTTCCACCAGCAGGTCCGACGCGTCGGCGTTGATGATGCCGCCGCCGGCCACGATCACCGGCTTGGCCGACGTGGCCAGCATCTCCAGCGCCCGCTCGATCTGCTTGCGCGACGCCGCCGGCTTGTACACGGGCAGCGGCTCGTAGCTGTCGATGTCGAACTCGATCTCGGCCATCTGCACGTCGAAGGGCAGGTCGATCAGCACCGGCCCGGGACGGCCCGAGCGCATGAGGTGGAATGCCTGCTGGAAGGCGCGCGGCACCTGCGCCGGTTCGCGCACGGTGACGGCCCACTTGGTGACCGGCTTGGCGATGGATTCGATGTCCACCGCCTGGAAGTCTTCCTTGTACAGCCGCGCACGCGGCGCCTGGCCGGTGATGCACAGGATTGGGATGGAATCGGCCGACGCCGAGTACAGGCCGGTGATCATGTCGGTGCCGGCCGGCCCGGAAGTGCCGATGCACACGCCGATGTTGCCCGCCCGGGCGCGGGTATAGCCCTCGGCCATGTGCGAGGCCGCCTCGACGTGGCGCGCCAGGATGTGGCTGATCGACTGGCGTTCGCGCATCGCCGAGTACAACGGGTTGATTGCGGCGCCCGGCACGCCGAAGGCTTGGGACACGCCTTCCTTTTCCATCACCAGCACCGCCGCCAGGGCGGCTTTCATCTTGGCCATCGCGTGTCTCCTTGAGCAAGTTGCGTTGGAGCGGATGGTCGCGTCAGCAGCCCGGTCGCGGTAGCCGGGAGGCGCGCATAACGTCTATTCCCTGGCGGAATGGGAAGGCGGGATCAGTGCGGAAAATCCAGCGGCACGATCTGCGCGATCAGCGCCGTGCCATTGGCCAGCAGGAAGTCCTTGAAGGCCTGCGCGACCGGCGGCAGGCGCTTGGTGCGCCGGTGCACCACGTACCAGTTGCGCATCAGCGGAAAGCCCTCCACGTCGAGCACGCAGAGGCTGCCGGTGCGCAACTCCAGGCTGATGGTGTGGGCCGACATGAAGCTCAGGCCCATGCCCGCGATCACCGCCTGCTTGATGGTCTCGGTGCTGCGGATCTCCATGGCCACGCGCAGTTCGGGCAGGTGCTCGCCGAAGCCTTCCTCCATGGAGTTGCGCGTGTCGGAGCCCTTCTCTCGCACGACGAAGGGCTCGAGCATCAGCCGCGTCATCGTGACGCGGCGCTGCCCGGCCAGCGGGTGCGTCGGCGCGGCCGCGATCACGTAGGGATGCGGCGCGAACGGCTGGTTGATGGTGTCCATGTCGGTCGGCGGGCGCACCATGATCGCCAGGTCGGTCTGGTTCTCGCTGATGTGGCGCAGCAGCTCGGCCCGGTTGTGCACGGTGAAGTTGAGCGTCACGTCGCGGTGCCGCCCGGCGAACTCCACCAGCAGGCGCGGGAAGAAGTAGTCGCCCGCGCTGATCACCGCCACGTTCAGCTTGCCGCCCGAGACACCGCGGTACTGCGCCATCGCCGCCTCGGCCGCCTCGAACTGGCCGATGATCGCCCGGCTGATCGCCAGCAGTTCGCTGCCTGCCGGCGTCAGGTAGATCTTCTTGCCGAACTGCTCGAACAGCGCATTGCCCGCGTGTTCTTCCAGCTTGCCCACTTGCGTCGACACGGCCGGCTGCGTCAGGTGCAGCTCCTCGGCCGCGCGCGAAAAGCTCAGATGCCGCGCCACGGCCTCGAACACCTTCAACTGGCGCAGCGTCGCGTGCTTCACAGCGTCAGGATGGTGCAGCCGGTGGTCTTGCGGGCCTCGAGGTCGCGGTGTGCCTGCTGCACGTCTTCGAGCGCGTAGCGCTGTGCGATAGGGATATGCACCGCACCGCTGCCGACCACCTCGAACAGGTCGTTGGCCATGGCCTGCGTGCTTTCGCGCGTGGCCAGGTGGGTGAACAGCGTGGGGCGCGTCATGTAGAACGAGCCCTTGGCCAGCAGCCCCATGTCGATCGGCGGCACCGGGCCCGAGCCGTTGCCGAAGACCGCCAGCAGGCCTAGCGGGCGCAGGCAATCCATGGAGCCCTGCCAGGTGTCCTTGCCGACCGAGTCGTAGACCACCTTCACGCCCTTGCCGCCGGTGATCTCCTTGACCTGTTCCGCAAAATTCCCGGTGCTGTAGTTGATGCAGTGCGCGGCGCCGTGTTCGAGCGCCAGCTTGCACTTGGCATCGCTGCCGGCGGTGCCGATCAGCTGCAGACCCAGCGCCTTGGCCCACTGGCAGGCGATCAGCCCGACGCCGCCGGCCGCTGCGTGGAACAGGATGTGGTCGCCCGGCTGCAGGCCCTCGGCGGGCAATGTCTTCTTGAGCAGGTACTGCGCGGTCAGGCCCTTGAGCATCATCGCGGCGCCGGTCTCGAAATCGATGGCGTCGGGCAGCCGGCACACGCAGCGCGCCGGCATCACGCGCAGCTCGCAGTACGCGCCGGGCGGCTGGCTGGCGTAGGCCACGCGGTCGCCACGCTTGAGGTGGGAGACACCCTCGCCCACCGCCTCCACCTCGCCCGCGGCCTCCATGCCCAGTTGCAGCGGCAGCGGCAGCTTGTACAGGCCGCTGCGCTGGTAGGTGTCGATGAAGTTCAGGCCCACCGCGTGGTGGCGTACGCGGATCTCGCCGGGCCCGGGTTCTCCCACGTCGACCTCGACCAGCTTGAGTTCTTCCGGACCGCCGTTGCGGTCGATTCGGATGGCTTTGCTTTTCACTTCTGATATCTCCTGGCTTGGGTTCGAATGCACACAACGGAGCATCCTGCCATCAATCGGCCGCGCCCGCTGCGCACGCCGGCCGCCCGGGGCAAACCCGGCAATGCGCACGGCTGTCGCATAGGCGATACGAAATCCGGGTAACCCCGTCTGCAGCGCTGCGGCGGCGAGCCTACGCTCGGCGCGCCGCCTGCGGCCCGCCAAGTCGGGCCACGCGCAGCAGCATCCAACAAAAAAGGCAGCCACCCGACATCCGGAGAAACAACACCTTGAACAAGATCCGTCCCACTTTGATGGCGCTGGCCATCGCCTCGCTGGCCGCATGCGGCGGCGGCCATTCTTCCGCACCCGCGCCGGCACCCGCCCCGGCCCCTGCGCCCGCCCCTGCCCCCGCACCGGAGGAAAAGCGCGCCCAGGACGATCGCAGCTTCGCCCCTGCGCCGGCAGCCGCCAATGCCACCACGTTCGATGCCCTCGCGCCGGCTGCCGGCGACACCGTGGACATGAGCACCACCAGCCGCTGGGCCGGCGTGCTCGACGGCGCGCTCTACCGCGTCGAGGTGCCGGCCAACTGGAACGGCAAGCTGGTGATGTACGCGCACGGCTACGTCGGCAAGGTCAGCGAACTGGTGGTCACGAATCCGTCCATCCGCCGCCACCTGATCGAGCAGGGCTACGCCTGGGCCGCTTCGAGCTACAGCAGGAACTACTACGACGTCCGCGCCGGCATCGAGGACACCAACGCGCTGGCGCTGGCCTTCAACAATATCGCCGCAGCCAACGGACGCCCTCTCGCGGCACCTGGCAGGACCTACATCATCGGCCACTCGATGGGCGGCCACATCGCCGGCGCCGCCGTGGAGAAGGAAACGCTCGCCAACGCCAACCACAAGGTGAGCTACGCCGGCGCCGTGCCCATGTGCGGCGTGATGGGCGACACCGACCTGTTCGACTACTTCGCCGCCGCGCAGCTGACCGCGCAGGCGCTGACCGGCTACGCGTCCCGGCCAATGACCGATTGGGCAAGCATCCAGAACGCGGTGCTCGGCCAGCTGTTCGTCTTCGGCGCCGGTGGCAGCATCACCCCGGTTGCCGGTGCCGGCTACGCCTACTACGGCGTACTGCAGAACCTCACCGGAGGCCCTCGCCCGCTGTTCGATGTCGGCCTGACGCAAGGCCAGTCGTTCACGGCCCCGATCGGCGTGTTCGGCGGCGACGGGACCATCGACGGCATTCTCAACAGGAACGTGCTGGACACCAACCGCTTCGTCTACGACACCGGCGACGCCAACGCCTCGGCGCAGCTCAATGCCGGAGTGCAGAAGGTCACCGCCACGCCCGATGCGAACCGCCTGCGCACCGACGGCCTGCGCTGGATTCCCAAGGTCAACGGCGAGTTCAGCGTGCCGGTGGTCACCCTGCACACGCTGGGCGACCTGTTCGTGCCCTTCAGCATGGAACAGGTCTACCGGCAGCGCGCCCAGGCCCACGGCAGCGACGGCTGGCTGGTGCAGCGCGCCATCCGCGGCATCACGCATTGCGACTTCACCGTCGCCGAGCAGGTCAAGGCGTTCGACGACATGATCGCGTGGGAACAGAACGGCACGGCGCCCGCCGGCGACGACGTGCTCACGCCGGCGACCGTGGCAGCCCCTGCCTATGGCTGCCGGTTCAGCATCGATGCGCTGGGCCCGGACGACGTCCAGACACCCGGCGCCACGACCCGCCCGCTGATCGTGGGCGCTGGCCTGAACAACGTCTGCCGCCCGCCGGTCTGACGACGTCCGCTGCCAACGAAAAGGGCCGGTTCGCACCGGCCCTTTCTTGTTCGGCGCCCCTCCCGATCGCGGCAACGCGCGGCCCTCAGGGCTGGCTGGCAAGCGGCAAGGTGACAATCAAGCGCGCCCCGGTCCCGGCAGCATGCAGCGGCGGCGACGCCGCGTCGATCGCAATGTCACCGTGGTGCGCCTGCGCGATCGCAGCACACTCGACCAGACCGATCCCGATGGCGCCGGCCTTGGTCGACTGGAATGGCTGAAACGCGCGTTCCCGCTCCTGCGCGGTGAGGCCAGGCCCGCTGTCGCATACGGTCACGCGGCAGAACCGGGCATTGCACTCGGCCTCGATCGCCACCCGGCGCATGCCACGAGGCAGCGGCACAACGGCGTCCACCGCATTGCGCAACAGGTTGCTGAACAGCTGCTCGAGCAGCATCGCATCGGCCTGCAGGACGATCGGCTCGGACGGCAGGCGGATATCGATGACCACGCCCGCGCCTTCGAGCCGCCCGCGCTCGAGCCGGCAAACGCTGGCGATCACTTCCTGCATCGTCACGGCCTTGACCTGCATCGGCTGCTTGCGGACCAGCGTCCGCAGCCGCTGCACGAGTTCGCCGGCACGCGCGGCCTGGTCAGCCGCCGCGCGCAAGGTGGCGCGAAGGCTCGCAAGCGACTCCCGGGTTGCAGGATTGGGGTTGTCGAGCATCCGCAGTGCCGCCTGGCTGTAGCCGACGACCGCGGTCAGGGGCTGGCCCAGTTCGCGAGCGATGCCCGAGCCCAGTTCGTCGAGGCTGTGCGCGCGCGTGGCTTCGGCGCGCCGCTGCGTCGCAGCCAGGTCGCGCTCGGCCAGCGCCATGCGCTGCTGCGCCTGCCACCGCACCCTGTGCGAGCGACGCAGCGCCAGCGCGCCGGCGCCGCCGCCCCATACCAGCACCGTCCACACGGCGCTCCAGAGCAGCCACGAACCCCAGTCGAAGTCATGCCAGGCGGGACGTGCGCGCAGTTCGAGCGCGAAAGGCTGCTGCTGCGACGCCAGCGTTCGGCGCAGCGCGAGTTCGGGCAGCGGCATCTGCCAGCGCGGTCCCGGGGCCAGACGGGCAGCGTCGCCGAACTGGCCGATCAGCGACGCGCCCGCATCCTTGGCCTCGCGGTGCCGAAGCGTAAGCAGCACGGCCGGCGACATGTGCAGCCCGGCGAACAGGCGATCCGATCGAATCAGCAACGAGACCAGATGCTCCGGCCCCTGCCGTGCTGCGCTGCCGGCGCCGCCTCGCCCGCCGTCCGCCGACAACGTCAGGGCGCGCAGGAAGATGTAGCCGCGCCCGCCCTCGACAAGGTCGAACGGCAAGGTGGACGCCGACACCTTGCGCAGGTGCGACTGGTCGATCGCGCCACGAAAGCGCGCATCGTCATGGATGTCGTAGCCGATCACGTCCTGGGCCTCGGGCAGTTCGGGCGCCATGAAGCTCACGGGGTAGTAGAACGGGCGCTCGGGCGAATCGCGCCAGCGGCGACTGCCATCGAAATCGAAATCGTGGATCCGCACGGGACGCCCCATGCGTTGACTCATGACGGTCTCAAATGCGAGCCGCCGGGCCAGCGTCACGCGCGGCTGGTAGCCGATCGTGTGCACATGGTGGTAGCGCTGCAGCACCTCGTTGGCATAGCGGCGCAGTTCGACGAATTCCGCGTCACGGCTGGATCGAAGCAGGGCCACCAGGCCGTCGAGCAAGGCCTCGTTCTGATCGAGGCGCTGCGCCACCATCGCGGACGCCGCGTCGAACTCGGCCGCGAAGCGCGCATGCTCGCGCTCCACGAAGCGCGTAACCTGCCAGGCAGTGCCCAGCGCCGCGCCGACCAGCCACAAAAGCGCCGCAAAAGCGATCGACGCGATGCGTCCGCGCCGACGGAATGCACCTGCGAACCAGTCGGCGGGAAGCGGCATTGCGGGGACGGTCGTGCGGATAGGCCAGGAAGGACATTGACTGTAACCAATCCTTGCAAGCCCCGGGCGGCCCCGTATCGCGGCGGCTGTGCCTAGTACGTTCCCGGGTACGCCCCGCCATCGGCCAGCACGTTCTGGCCCGTCATGTAAGCCGCATGGACGCTGCACAGGAAGGCGCAGATGGCACCGAACTCCTCGGGCGTGCCGAAGCGGCGCGCCGGGATGGTCTTCTTGCGCGCCTCCTGGATCGCCTCGATCGGCTGACCGGTCTTCTTGGCCGCGCCGATGGCGGTGTTGCGCAGGCGATCGGTGTCGAAGGAGCCGGGCAACAGGTTGTTGATCGTCACGCCCTGGCTGGCGATGCCGCTGCGCGCCACGCCGGCGACAAAGCCGGTCAGCCCGCTGCGCGCCCCGTTCGACAGGCCGAGGATGTCGATTGGCGACTTGACCGAACTCGACGTGATGTTGACGATGCGGCCGAACCCGCGCTGCGCCATGCCGTCCACGGTCGCCTTGATCAGTTCGATGGGCGTGAGCATGTTGGCGTCGACCGCCTTGACCCAGGCATCCCGGTCCCAGTCGCGGAAGTCGCCGGGCGGCGGGCCGCCGGCGTTGGTGACCACGATGTCGAAGTCGCGCTGGACGCCGAATACCGCCGCGCGCCCGGCTTCGGTGGTGATGTCGGCCACCACGGCCTGCACCTGCGCGCCGCCGGTCGCGGCGGCGGCCAGGCGTTGCGCCGCGTCGTCCAGGGCTTCCTGCCCGCGCGCGACGACGAGGACATTCACACCCTCCTTCACCAGCGCCAGCGCGCAGCCGTAGCCCAAACCCTTGCTGGCGCCGCACACCAGCGCCGTCTTGCCTGCAATGCCCAGATCCATGTCGAATACCCCCTACAACTCGAGAATGAACAGAAGAACGAAATGCGCCGGGCTGGCCCGTGGACTCAGCGCCCGGCGCGCGTGAAAACGAAAATGCCCGCGATGACCAGCAGCGTACCCGCGGCAATCCAGGCGCTGAAAGGCTCGCCGAGGATGACCACACCCATGAGGATGGTGGACATCGGCCCGACCATGCCGGTCTGCGCCGCCATCGCCGGGCCGATGCGCTCGATCGCCATCATCACCATCAGCACCGGCACGGCCGTGCACAGGCTGGCATTGAGCACCGACAGCCACACGACCTGCGGCGCCACGTGAAGCACGCTTGCGGCCGGGCGCAACAGCAGGTACTGCGCAATGCACAACAGGCAAGCCACGCTCGTGGCCAGCCCCACCAGCCGCATCGATCCCAGGCGCTTGACGAACTCGCCGCTGCCCACCATGTAGACCGCGTAGCTCACCGCGCTCAGGAAGATCAGCAACGTGCCCCAGGCGGTCTCCCAGGTGGCGCCGGCCGTCGCCTCGTGGCCGAAGACCAGCAGCACCCCGGCATAGCTGATCGCCATGCCCAACACCTGGCCGCGCGTGATGCGCCTGCGGTAGACCACCCAGCCGAACAGCAGGACCAGCGTCGGGTTCAGGTAGAGGATGAGCCGCTCCAGGCTCGCGGTCACGTAGGCCAGCCCGGCAAAGTCCAGGAAGCTCGCCAGGTAGTAGCCCGAAAACCCGAGCCCCAGAACCCCCATCCAGTCGCGCCGGGTCAGCGCCGGCTTGCCGCGGCCGGCCCACCAGGCCATGGCCGCGAACAGCGGCAACGCGAACAGCATGCGCAGCATGATCAGCGTCACCGCGTCCACGTCGTGGCGATAGGCCAGCTTGACGATGATCGCCTTGCCGCTGAACGCGATCGCGCCGAGCGTGGCCAGTACCAGCCCGGGCCCCAGCCGCTTGCCTTCCGCCGGCGCCGGGACCGATGCCATCAATACCCTGCCGCCTGCCCGTCGCGGCGCGGATCGCTGGCCGCGACATAGCCTTCGACTGCCGGATCGCCAGCGCGCCAGATGAACTGGCCGGCACCGAAGTCCTGGTACGAGTCGTTGATGACTTCGACCTGGTGGCCCATGCCCTGGAGCGCCGCCACCGTGTCGGCGCGCATTGCCGCCTCGGCGTTGATCTCCAGCCCGGCGTTGAAGCGCCAGCGCGGCGCATCGCACGCGGCCTGCGGGTTCTGTCCATAGTCGAGCATGCGCACGAGGGTCTGCATATGGCCCTGCGGCTGCATGTTGCCGCCCATCACGCCGAAGCTCATCACAGGCTGCCCGTCCTTGGTCAGGAAAGCGGGGATGATGGTGTGGAAGGGCCGCTTGCCGGGCGCGACCTGGTTGGGCCCGGGCCTGAGGCTGAAGCCGTGGCCGCGGTTCTGCAGGCTGATGCCGAACTCGGGCTCGACACAGCCCGAGCCGAAGCCCATGAAATTGCTCTGGATGAAGCTGACCATCATGCCGCTCTCGTCGGCGGCCGTCAGGTAGATGGTGCCGCCCTTGACCGGATTGCCGGGTGCGAACGGCTGCGCCTTCTTCATGTCGATCTGGCGCGCGCGCGACGCGAGGTAGGCATCGTCGAGCATCTGTTCGGTGGTCAGCGCCATGGCCGAGCGTTCGCCCACGTGGTGGTAGACGTCGGCGAAGGCGAGTTTCATTGCCTCGATCTGCACGTGCTGGGAGGCAGCCGAATCCACCGGCATCGACGCCATGTCGAATTTCTCGACGATGCCCAGCGCGATCAGCGCGGCGATGCCCTGGCCGTTGGGCGGAATCTCGTGCAACGTGTGGCCGCGGTAGTCGCGCGAGATCGGCTCGACCCACTCGGGCTTCCAGGCCGCCAGGTCACCGGCCTTCAGGCTGCCGCCATTGGCCGCGGAGAACTTCTCCAGCGCCTGCGCGATCTCGCCGCGGTAGAACGCCTCGCCCTTGGTCGCTGCAATGGCCCGGAGCGCGCGCGCCGCCGCCGGAAAGCGGAACAGCTCGCCCACTTCGGGCGCGCGGCCCCATGGCAGGAAGGCTTCTGCAAAGCCCGGCTGCGACCGCAGCAGCGGTGTGGCCGCGGCCCACTTCTCCTGCACCACCACCGGCATCAGGTAGCCGCGCTCGGCAATGTCGATCGCCGGCGCCATCAGGTCCGCGAAAGGCAGCTTGCCGAAGCGTTCGGACAACGCCATCCAGCTGCCCACGGCGCCCGGCACGCTGACCGAGTCGATGCCGCGCTGCGGTGGCGCGCTCGCATCGTCGCCATATTTCTTGCCGAAGTACGACGGCGTCCATGCCTGCGGCGCACAACCGGAGGCATTGAGGCCGTGCAGCCGCTGGCCGTCCCACAGGATGCAGAAGGCGTCGCTGCCCAGGCCGTTGCTGACCGGCTCGACCAGCGTCATGACGGCTGCTGTGGCGATCGCTGCGTCCACCGCGTTGCCGCCTTGCTGCAGCATGCGCAGGCCGGCTTGCGCGGCCAGCGGATGGGAGGTGGACACCACGTTGCGGGCAAAGACCGGCAGCCGGGTGCTGGTGTAGGGGTTGGCGAAGTTGAAGTTCATGCTTGCGTTCTTCATTCGTTGGTGATCTTGCGATCGGTGATGATCTTCTTCCACTTGGCGGTGTCCTGCGCCTGCAGGCGCGCCAGGTCCTGCGGCGTGCCGCTGGTCGGCTCGATGCCCAGGCTGGAGAGCTTGGCCTGCATCTGCGGGTCGGCGAGGGACTCGTTGGCCGCCTTGTTCACACGGGCCACGATGTCGGCCGGCAGGCCCTTGGGCCCGTACAGGCCGAACCAGGTGTTCGACTCGAAGCCCGGCAGCGTCTCGGCGATTGCCGGGAGATCGGGTGCCAGCGGGCTGCGCTTGAGGGAGGTCACGCCCAGGGCGCGCAGCTTGCCGTCGCGCACGTGCGGCATGCCCGTGGGCAGCGAATCGAACAGCACGTCCACCTTTCCGCTGATCAGGTCGGGAATGGACAGCGCCGTGCCCTTGTACGGAATGTGCGTGACGAACACCCCGGCCTCGGACTTGAACAGTTCGGCCGTCAACTGGACGATGGTGCCGATGCCGCTGGATGCGTAGTTCAGCTTGCCCGGGTTCTTCTTGGCGTAGTCCACCCACTCGCGCACCGACCTGGCCGGCGAATCGACCGGCACCAGCATGATGCTGGGCGCGTCTCCGACGTGGGCAATGGGGGTGAAATCGGCCACCGTGTCGTACGGTGTCCTGGTGATCAGCGGGCCGATGGCGTGGGTGCTGGTGGTGGCCAGCAGCAGGGTGTAGCCGTCCGGCTGGGCGGTGGCCGCCGCCGCCGAGCCGATGGCGCCGCCGGCGCCCGGCTTGTTGTCCACCACGATGGTGGCGCCGAGCTTTTCTGACAGCTTCTGCGACAGGGTGCGGGCGAACAGGTCGGTAGCGCCACCGGCCGGAAACGGCACGACCAGCCGGATGGGGCGAGCGGGGTAGGCCTGCTGCGCCTGCACGGCCTGCAAGGGCACGGCGGCCAGCGCCGCAAGAGCGAGGGTTGCGGCGACGACACGGCGTTTGTTCATGGCGCGAATCTCTCGACTGATTGAACGATGATGGAACGAAAAAGCAGGAACGGCACCCGCTATGGGGTGCCGTTCCTGGCGACTCAATCGTAACGAAGAAAGAGGGCAGGCGCCGTCAATCCTCCACGAATGCCTCCTGGCGCTTGGCTTTCACCGCGGGGAGCAGCACGATGACCAGCAGCAGCAAGGCGGCGGCCAGCAGGCCGGCCGAGATCGGCCGCGTGACGAAAACGCCCCAGTCGCCGCGCGACAGCAGCAGCGCCCGGCGCAGGTTTTCCTCCATCATCGGCCCCAGGATGAAGCCCAGCAGCAGAGGCGCCGGCTCGCAGCCGAGCTTGTAGAACGCATAGCCCACGAAGCCGAAGATGCCCACCATCCAGATGTCGAACGTGTTGTTGTTGGTCGAGTACACGCCAATGGCGCAGAACAGCACGATCGAGGGGAACAGGAACCGGTAAGGCACCGACAGCAGCTTGATCCACAGGCCGATCAGCGGCAGGTTCAGGATCACCAGCATGGCGTTGCCCAGCCACATCGAGGCGATCAGGCCCCAGAACAGTTCGGGGTTGCTGGTCATCACCTGCGGGCCCGGCTGGATGTTGTGGATGGTCATCGCGCCCACCATCAGCGCCATCACGGCGTTGGGCGGAATGCCCAGCGTCAGCAGCGGGATGAACGAGGTCTGCGCGCCGGCGTTGTTGGCCGACTCGGGCGCGGCCACGCCGCGGATGTTGCCCTTGCCGAAGGGCACTTCGCCCGGACGCAGCTTGGTCTTCTTCTCGATGGTGTAGGCCGCGAATGCCGCCAGCAGCGCGCCGCCGCCGGGCAGGATGCCCAGCGAGGAACCCAGCGCCGTGCCGCGAAGCACCGCCGGCAGCATGTTGCGGAAGTCCTCCTTGGTCGGGAACAGGCCGGTCACCTTGGCGGTGAACACTTCGCGGTCCTCCTCGGGCTGCGACAGGTTGGCGATGATTTCGCCGTAGCCGAACACGCCCATGGCGATGGCCACGAAGCCGATGCCGTCGGTCAGCTCGGGAATGTCGAACGAGAAGCGCGCAACGCCGGAGTTGACGTCCGTGCCGACCAGCCCCATGAGCAGGCCGAGCACGATCATGGCCACTGCCTTGAGCAGCGAGCCCGACGCCAGCACCACCGCGCCGATCAGGCCCAGCACCATCAGCGAGAAGTACTCCGCCGGGCCGAACTTGAAGGCCAGCTCGGTCAGCGGGGGAGCGAAGGCGGCCAGGATCAGCGTGCCGACGCAGCCGGCGAAGAACGAGCCCAGGCCGGCGGCCGCGAGCGCGGGACCCGCCCTGCCCTTGCGCGCCATCTGGTAGCCGTCGATCACGGTGACCACGGACGACGACTCGCCGGGCAGGTTGACCAGGATGGCCGTGGTGGAGCCGCCGTACTGCGCACCGTAGTAGATGCCGGCCAGCATGATCAGCGCCGACACCGGGGGCAGCGCATACGTCGCCGGCAGCAGCATGGCGATGGTGGCGACCGGGCCGATGCCTGGCAGCACGCCGATCAGCGTGCCCAGGATGCAGCCGACCAGGCAATACAGCAAGTTGACGCCGGTGAAGGCGACGCCAAAGCCGATGGAGAGGTTGTGGATCAGTTCCATGGTGTTCGACTCAACCGGTAATGAAGGTGGGCCACACCTGGATCTGCAGCTTCAGGGCCCAGATGAAGGCGACATAGCTGCCGACGGCCAGCACCGTGGCCAGGCCGAGCACCGAGGGCAGCGCATGCTTGCTGCCGGCCTGCGCCGCGATGATCACCAGTGCATAGATGGCGATGATCAATCCCATGGCCGGCACCCCGAAGCTGGGCAGCCCGCCCAGCAGCACGCCGAAGGCCAGGTTCGCGCCCAGGATGTAGAGGACCTGCTTCCAGGCCCATTTGCCGATGGGCTCGCCGTCGTCGGTCTGGACCGTCAGGCCGGTGAACATGATGGCCAGCCCGATGATCGCCATCAGGATGCCCAGCATCAGCGGGAAGTAGCCGGGGCCCATGCGCGCTCCCGTGCCCACGTTGTAGGTGGTCGCGCCCCAGGCGAAGGCCACGCCGACCACGGTGAACATGAGGCCCGAGAAAAAGCCCTTCTGACTCTTGATTTTCACGAAAGTCTCCTCGATCGAAAGTCGAATGAAAGTCTTCGACCGAGCGGGATTCTGGGGGCTGCCCGAAGGCGCCTCGATGTGGATTCCACCTAGCGCGCAGCCAGGGTATGTCCCTAGTTCAAAACCGCGATCTCATGCTTCCAGCGGGGGCGTCGCGCCGAGCACTTCCTCGATCGTGGTCAGGCCCTCGGCCACGCGCAGGGCGCCGGCCAGCCGCAGCGGGCGCATGCCATCGGCGACCGCCTGGCGCCTCAATTCGGCCATGTCCGGCTCCTTGTGGACCTGGCTCTTGAACGCCTCGCTCACGGTGAGCAACTCGTACAGGCCCATGCGGCCGCGGTAGCCGGTCATGCGGCAGTCGACGCAGCCGACCGGACGGTAGGCGCGGACCGCGCCGGTGATCTGCCATGGCGAGACGAAGGCCTCGAGTTGCTCGCGTCCGAGTTCCTCGTCGGGCTTCTTGCATTGCGGGCACAGGGTGCGCACCAGCCGCTGCGCCAGCACGCCGAGCAAGGTGGCATTGACGAGATAGCCCGGAACGCCGAGCTCCATCAGGCGCGTGATGGCGCTGGGCGCGTCGTTGGTGTGCAGGGTGCTGAACACCAGGTGGCCGGTCAGGGCCGCCTGCACCGCCATCTCGGCCGTGGCCAGGTCGCGGATCTCGCCGACCATGATGATGTCCGGATCCTGCCGCATCAGCGCGCGCAGGCCCTCGATGAAGCCGAAGTCCAGTTGCGGCTGGACCTGCGTCTGGTTGAACGAGGGCTCGATCATCTCGATCGGGTCCTCCACGGTGCTGACGTTCACCTCTTCGGTGGCCACCCGCTTGAGCGTGGAATAGAGCGTGGTGGTCTTGCCCGAGCCGGTCGGCCCGGTCACCAGGATGATGCCGTGCGGACGCGCCACCAGTTGCTGCCAGCGCTTGGCGTCGTGCTGCACGAAGCCGAGCTCGTCCAGGCTCTTGACCGTGGTGTCGGGGTCGAAGATGCGCATGACCATCTTCTCGCCGAAGGCGGTGGGCAACGTCGACAGGCGCATCTCGACCTCGTCGCCGCGCAGGTTGCGCGTCTTGATGCGGCCGTCCAGCGGCCGGCGCTTCTCGACCACGTCCATGCGGCCGAGCAGCTTGATGCGCGCGATCATCGCGGCCATCACCCCGGGCGGCATCTGGTAGGCCGGATGCAGCACGCCGTCGATGCGAAAGCGGATCACCCCCTGGTCGCGCCGCGGCTCGAGGTGGATGTCGCTGGCCCGCTGGTCGAAGGCGTATTGCCACAGCCAGTCGACCACCTGCACCACGCTCTGGTCGTTGGCATCGAGCTGCTTGTTGCTCTTGCCCAGCTCGACCAGTTGCTCGAAGCTCGCCGACGTGGCCGCGCCGCCGGCCTTCTGCGCCGCGCGCACCGACTTGGCCAGCGCATAGAACTCGGCCGTGTAGCGCTGGATGTCGGCCGGGCTGGCCACGACCCGACGCACGCTGCGGCGCGACTGGCGTTCCACCTCGCCGACCCAGTCGGCGATGAACGGTTCGCTGGTGGCCACCACCACCTCGGTCGGCGTGACCTGCACCGGCAGCACCTTGTGGCGCTCGGCATAGGCGGCGCTCATGGTGTCGGCCACCTTGCCCACGTCGACCTTGAGCGGGTCGATGCGCAGGTAAGGCAGCCCGGCGCGCGCAGCCAGCCACTCGGTGAGCATCTCGACGTCGAGCGTCTTGCCGTCGGCCTGGCGCGTCATGGCCACGGCCGCCAGGCGCACCAGCGGCGTCTGCCGGCTTTCGGCGCGGGCGCAGCGGGCGATCGTGCGCTGCGCCTCGGCCGGCGAGATGACGCCGTCGCTGGCCAGCCACTCGATCACGCTGCGCAGCTCCAGCGGGCCGGCCGGTGCGGCGGCGGAAAGGGACGTGGCGGAGGCGCTCATTCGTGAAGGGACGCTACGGCTTCAGGGCCTTGAACACCCGCAGCCACTTGGTTGCGGGCAGGCCCCAGCGAGTCTGTATGGTTTGGGCGCGCTCGGCAAGGCCGGCACGGTCGAGCCGCAGGGGCGTGCGCTGGGCCAGCACCACCGTGTTGCCTTCGCGCGTCGGGCGGAAGGCCCACACCGCGTCTTCGCCGAATGCCGCCACGATGTGCGCCAGGCTGCGCTCGTAGCTGGCGTCGCGGCCGAACAGGTTGACCGTCATCGCGCCATCCTCGGTGAGCACCGCGCGGCAGTCCCGGTAGAACGCCTCGCTGTCCAGGACCGGCGCAGCGGCCTCGTGGTCGTAGAGGTCGACCTGCAGCGCGTCGACGCTTTCCTGCCAGCGGGCCTGGCGGATCTCGACGGCGGCATCGGCGATCACCACCTCGAGCTTGCCGTCTTCCGGCGGAAGCTTGAACCAGCCGCGGCAGGCTGCCACCACTTGCGGATTGAGCTCGACCGCGGTGGTGCGCATGCGCAACTGCTTGCGGCAGAACTTGGTCAGTGCCGCGGCGCCCAGTCCCAGCTGCATGGCGTGGCGGCGCATCACCGACGACGGCTCGACGAACAGCAGCCAGGCCATCATGCGCTGCACGTAGTCGAGCTCGATCTCGAAGGGGGCGTCCAGCTTCATCGACCCCTGCACCCATTCGGTGCCCAGGTGCAGATAGCGCACGTCTCCCCAATCGGAGAAATTGACTTCGGGAAGGATCGGTTTCATGAAGTTGGCCGCTGATAATACCGCCGCCTTGCCGACCCTCCGGCGTCGGCGCCGGCACTGCGGCCGCGGCCCGGGGGCTTCGGTCTTCCTTCAATGCACGCCGGGTCCATTCGCGATGGCGTGCCACAGGGGTACTTTCGATGATGAACACGGAAGCAATCTGGACCTTCATCACCACGCAGGGCGCCAGCTTCGGCCTGAAGGTGATCGGCGCGCTGGTCGCCTGGGTGATCGGCCGCTGGCTGATCGGCATGGCGCAGCGGCTGGTGACATCGGCGCTCACGCGCGGCGGCAAGATGGACGCCACGCTGAGCAAGTACCTGGTCTCGATCCTGGGCGTGCTGCTCAATATCGTCCTGATCCTGGCGATCCTGGACATGTTCGGCGTGCGCACCACCTCCTTCGCGGCCTTGCTCGCCGGCGCTGGCCTGGCCATCGGCACCGCGTGGGGCGGCCTGCTCACCCACTTCGCAGCCGGCGTCTTCCTGCAGGTGATGCGGCCGTACCGCGTCGGCGACTACATCTGCGCCGGCGGCGTCACCGGCACCGTTCGCGAGCTGGGACTGTTCGGCACCGTGCTCGTCACGCCCGACAACACCTTCACCCTCGTGGGCAACAACAAGGTGCTGTCGGACAACATCCAGAACTTCAGCACCCTGCCCTTCCGGCGCGTCGACGCGGTGGCCAAGGTTGCCAACGGCGTGGACGTCAACCAGGCGATCGACCTGCTCAAGGCAGAACTGGCCAGGATCCCGAACGTCTCGGCCGAGCAGCCGCCGGACGTGGAAATCCTCCAGTTCACGCCCGAAGGCCCGCTGCTGGCCGTGCGGCCCTACACGCACACCGACCATTACTGGCAGGTGTACTTCGACACCCATCGGGCGGTGGTGCGGGTGTTCGGCGCTGCCGGCTATCCGACGCCCGAGCTGCCGGTGGCGCATCGCACCATCGGGCCGGCGCAGGCGGCCTGACGCGGACGGCGCACGGCGCCCGAAAAAAAGCCCGCCGGCGGCGGGCTCCTTCCTGCGCGGGCAAGCGCCTACTGCTTGCCGGCCGCCTTGGCGGCTTCGTTCTGGGCCGTGCCGGGAATGTGCTCGCCGATCTTGTCGCCCGCCTTGCGCGTACCGTCGGCGGCCGCGCTGCCGGCTTCGCCGACGGCATGGGTCGCCTTCTTGGTCCCGCTCTTGGTGGCATCCCACGCCTTTTCGCCGGCGTTCTTCGTGGCCTTGGTGGCCTTCTTGGTGCCGCTCTTGGTCGCGTCCCAGGCGTCTTCGCTGGTGTCCTTGGTCTTGTCCCACACCTTGCCGCTCGTGTCCTTGGTGGCATCCCAGGCCTTCTCGCTGCCGCTCTTGGTGGCGTCCCAGGCCTTCTCGGCCGAGTTCTTTTCCTGTGCCACGGCGGGGGCCGCCAGCGCAGCGAGCGCACAAGCCAGGGCAATGGTGTAGCGGTGACGATGGATACGGATCATTCGGAAAGTCCTTGCTTCTATCTGATTGATGGGTGATGCGCGGCGCCCGCCCGCGGGCCGCGTCGCGCCATCCCAGACGCTAGCATGACACCGAATCGGCCCGATCTGCACCGGCCGGGCACGGCGGCACCACTGTCCTACGCCAGTTGTGGGCGATCGTCCGACAGTTCGGCCAGCGCAGCCAGTCGCGGCAGCGCGGCGCGCGCATTCGCGGTGGTGGCGCGCGCCAGAGACTCCACGGCAATGCCGCGCAGGGCGGCCACGTGCTGCGCGATGCGCGGCAGTTCCGCCGGTTCGTTGCGCCCCTGCGCACGGCCCTGGGCCCGCTGCGCCTCGGTGGCATACAGCCAATGCGGCGGAATGTCGGGCGAATCGGTCTCGAGCACCAGGGCCGACAGCGGCAGCCCGGTGGCCAGCCTGCGCAGCCGCAACGCGCGATCGAATGTCACGGCGCCGCCGAAACCCAGGTGCAGTCCCAGGTCGAGGCAGGCCTGCGCCTGTTGCTCGCTGCCGTTGAAGGCATGGGCGATGCCCTGCCAGGGCCGTCCGCCGCCGGCCTGGCGAAGCCGGCGCAGCACCGGGTCGACCGAGCGGCGCACGTGCAGCAGCACCGGCAGCCCGTGGCGGCGCGCCAGCCGCAGCTGCGCCTCGAACAGCGCCTCCTGCCGGCCCGGCGCCATGCCCTCCACGAAATAGTCCAGGCCTATTTCGCCGACGGCCACCAGGCGCGGGTCGTCGCGGCGTGCGCCGAGCTCGGCGTCGAGGCGCTCCAGGTCGCCCGGCTGCGCCTGGTCCGCGCACAGCGGATGGATGCCCAGCGCGTAGGCGTCGCCCTGCGCGTGGGCCAGTTCGCGCACGGTATCGAAGTTGAAGGCGGCCACCGCCGGAATGACGCACAGGGCAACCCCCTGGCGCGCCGCGCGCGCGCGCATCTCGGCCCGATCGGGCTCGAATTCGGGCGCGTCCAGGTGGCAATGCGTATCGACGAAGACGGCCATCCGGCAATCATGCCCGACGTGATGCATCCGCGCGCAAAGCGTGCTACCGTGAACCCCGAAAGTCGTCTTTTTCAAGCGATGGAGGTACCCGATGCGCAGGCCCGCCTTGTACAGTCGCTCGCCCCAGGCGACTGCCGCGCCGCCCGCTGGGCACGATGCATCATCCGCGCCGGATGACCAGGCGCCCCCGGGCGGGCAGACCGGCGCCGAGGCGCCCGGGAAGGCCGCCGCACCGCGTCGGCACCGCCGCTGGCTGGCACCCCTCGCCGTCGTGGTCCTGATGGCCGCCTCCGCCGGCGGCAGCTACCACTTTCTCGCGCGTCCGGCCGGGCACACGCTCACGCAAAAGGACATCGACGCGGCGGTGCTGCGCACGCTGCGCACCACCTCGCTGCCGTCCGCCGCGGCGCGCGCGGCCGACATCATCCGCCCCTCCGTGGTCGAAGTGACCGCGCTCGGCCCGCAAAGCGCGGCGCCCGAGCCCAAGGCCGGCAAGAAGGCGCGCCCCTCGGACAAGCGCGGCGCCAAGGAACGCACCGCCAAGGCGCCCCCCAAGGAGCCCCCGTCGGCCAAGGACGCTCCCAAGGAGCCGGCCGAGAACCAGCAGGCAGCCAAGGAGCCGGAGGAAGGCGAGATCGAACGCGGCGTGGGCACCGGCGTGGTCATCGTCGACAAGGGCGTGATCCTCACCAACCTGCACGTCGTGGCCGGCGCCGAGAAGATCCGCGTGACCTTCGCGGACGGGCTGGAGTCCCCCGCGACCATCATCGGCCTGCAGCCGGAGAACGACCTGGCCGTGCTGCAGGCCCAGAAGATCCCCGACGACCTGGTGGCCGCCACCATGCGGTCCACCGCCGACCTCGCCCCGGGCGACAACGTCGCCGTCGTGGGCTTTCCATTCGGCATCGGGCCGTCTGTTTCGGCCGGTGTCGTCTCCGGCCTGAACCGTTCCTTCCGCTCGCCCGAGGGCAAGCAGGAATTGAGCAACCTGATCCAGTTCGACGCCGCGGCCAACCCGGGCAATTCGGGCGGACCACTGGTCAACATGGACGGCGAGGTGCTGGGCATCGTCACCGCCATCCTCAATCCGACGCAGCAGCGCACCTTCGTCGGCATCGGCTTCGCGGTGCCCATCGAGAACGCCGCCACCGCCGCCGGCACGCCGCCGTTCTGACACCGCATCCACCGACCAGCACCCGAGAAGGCCCCGCATGAGCACAGAAGAGAACCCCAACGCCTCGTCCGCCGCCGAAGCCGCGGCCTCCGCCGCGCGCAGCAGCGAACTCGTCGAGCAGATCCTGTACGAGGTCAAGCGCGTCGTGGTCGGGCAGGACCGGTTTCTCGAGCGGGTCATGGTGGCCATGCTGGCCGAAGGCCACCTGCTGGTCGAGGGCGTGCCCGGGCTGGCCAAGACGCTGACGGTCAAGACGCTGGCGGACACCCTGCGCGGGAGCTTCAAGCGCATCCAGTTCACGCCCGACCTGGTGCCGGCCGACCTGGTCGGCACGCGCATCTACAACCAGAAGACGGGCGATTTCAGCACCTCGCTCGGCCCGGTTTTCGCCAACCTGCTGCTGGCCGACGAGATCAATCGGGCGCCGGCCAAGGTGCAGAGCGCCCTGCTCGAGGTGATGCAGGAGCGCCAGGTGACCATCGCCGGCGAGACGCACAAGGTACCGCGCCCGTTCCTGGTGATGGCCACGCAGAACCCGATCGAGACCGAGGGCACCTACCCCTTGCCGGAGGCGCAGGTCGACCGCTTCATGATGAAGGTGCTGGTGGACTACCCGACCGACGAGGAGGAATTCGTCATCGTCGAACGTGTCATCGGCCCGCCGATCATGGCCAACGCCATGGCCGATACCGTGGTCCTGGCGCAGTTGCAGGCGCACGCGCGCCGGGTCTATGTCGACCCCTCGCTGATCCAGTACGCGGTGCGGCTGGTGTCGGCCACGCGCGCGCCCGAGCGGCACGGGCTCAAGGACATGCAGCGCTACATCACCTACGGCGCCAGCCCGCGCGCCAGCATCAACCTGACCGAGGGCGCACGCGCGCTGGCGCTGCTGCGCGGGCGCAGCTATGCGCTGCCCGAGGACATGACGGCGCTGGCGCCGGACGTGCTGCGCCATCGCGTCACGCTGTCGTACGAGGGGCTGTCCGACGGGCTCACGCCGGACGGCATCATCGACCGCATCATGCGCGCCGTGCCGGCCCCGTCGAAGGTCATGGAATATGACAAGCTGGTGGCGTAGGCGCGACCGCGCCGCGAACGACGCGCAGGCGCGCGAAGCCGCGGCTGCGGCAGGGGTCGAGCATGCGTTGCGTCGCCTGGAATGGACCGTCATCCGCCGCCTCGACGGCCTGTTGCAGGGCGACTACCGCACGCTCATGCGCGGCACCGGCCTGGACCTGGCGGACCTGCGCGAATACCAGCACCACGACGACGTGCGCCACATCGACTGGAACGTCACGGCGCGGCTGCAGGTGCCGCACGTGCGGGTGTTCACCGAAGACCGCGAGATGGCCGCCTGGTTCATCCTCGACCTGAGCCGCTCGGTGGACTTCGGCTCCGGGACGCGGGCCAAGCGCGAGATCTCCGCCGGCTTCGTCGGCGTGCTGGCGCGCCTGCTCACCCGCCACGGCAACCGTGTCGGCGCCATGCTCTACGGCAACAGCGTCGAGGCGGTGATCCCCCCGCGCGTCGGCCGCCCCCACGTGCTCCACCTGATGCATTCCATACAGGCCGGCGCCGACACTGCGCAGGCGCGCGCCCGCCAACGCGGCGGCGCCGGCGGCACCACGCGGCTGGGCGACCTGCTCACTGCCGCGGGCACCGCCATGCGCAGGCGCTCGACCGTCTTCGTCGTCTCCGACTTCCTGAGCGAACCCGGCTGGGAACACCCGCTGGGCCGGCTGGCGCAGCGTCACGAAGTGGTGGCCGTGCGCCTGTTCGATCCGTTGGAGCTGGACCTGCCGGACCTTGGCCTGGTGCCCCTGACCGATGCCGAGACGGGCGAGCAGCTGTGGGTGGACACGCACGACCCCGGCTTTCGCCGGCGGTTCTCGAAGCTGGCGCGCGAACGCGAGTCGCATCTGCGCGAGGCGCTGGGCCGCGCCGGCGTGGACACGCTGGAGCTGTCCACGGCCGATGACCTGGTGCATGCCATCGTGCGCTTTGCCGACCTGCGCAAGCGCCGCGTTCGCGCCGGCTCCGTCCTTGCTACTGCGGTGGGAACATGAACTTCCTCTGGCCCCAATTCCTCTGGCTGCTGTTGGCCGTGCCGCTGCTGGTGGTGATGTACTTCTGGCTGTTGCGGCGCAAGAAGAAGATGGCGATCCGCTACGCCAGCCTTTCCATCGTGCGCGAGGCGATGGGGTCGGGTCAGGCGTTCAGGCGGCACCTGCCGCCGCTGCTGTTCCTGCTGGCCATGATCGCGATGCTCCTGGGCTCGGCGCGGCCGCTGGCGGTGGTGACGCTGCCGTCGAACCAGCAGACCATCGTGCTGGCGATCGACGTCTCGGGCAGCATGCGCGCGGCCGACGTCCAGCCCAGCCGGCTGGAGGCCGCGCAAGCGGCCGCCAAGAGCTTCATTGCCGACCTGCCGCGTACCGTCAAGGTCGGCATCGTGGCGTTTGCCGGAAGCGCGCAGGTGGCCCAGTTGCCGACCACCAACCGCGACGACCTGGTCGCGGCGATCGACTCCTTCCAATTGCAGCGCGGCACCGCCACCGGCAACGGCCTTGTGATGGCGTTGTCCACGCTGTTCCCGGACGCGGGCATCGGCATCGATGACTTCGCGCCGCAGTCCTTCAAGCGGGGCGTGCCGATCGAGCAGGCCGGCAAGGAGCCGAAGAAGGAATTCAAGCCGGTGGCGCCGGGCTCCTACACCTCGGCGGCGATCATCATGCTGACCGACGGCCAGCGCACCACCGGCGTCGACCCGTTGGACGCGGCCAAGATGGCGGCCGACCGCGGCGTGCGCGTCTATACCGTGGGCGTGGGCACGGTCGACGGCGAGACCATCGGCTTCGAAGGCTGGTCGATGCGCGTTCGGCTCGACGAGGACACGCTCAAGGCGGTGGCCAACAAGACCCAGGCCGACTACTTCTACGCGGGCACCGCGGACGACCTCAAGAAGGTCTACAACACGCTCAGCTCGCGCCTGACCGTCGAGAAGAAGGAAACCGAGGTGTCATCCCTCTTTGCGCTGGCTGCGGCCGCACTGGCGCTGCTGGCGGCGGGGCTTTCCCTGCTCTGGTTCAACCGGATTCTCTGATCCCCGGGCTGCCCTGCCTCGCAGGGCCCCTCCCTCCTGGGCGATGGCTGCGAAGAGAGTTCGTCTCGCTTGCCTCGAAGACAATCGTGCTCTGCTTTTTTCCACTTGGAGACCGGATGTTTGATCTTTCAGGGAAGGTGGCGCTGGTCACCGGCGGCAACGGCGGCATCGGCCTGGGAATGGCCGAGGGACTGGCCCGGGCGGGAGCGCGGGTGGTGGTGGCGGCACGCCATGCCGGCAAGTCGGCCGCGGCCGTCGAGGCGCTGCGCGCGCTGGGCAGCGACAGCCTGGCGCTGGGCGTGGACGTGACGGACGAAACATCCGTGGCCGCGCTGTTCGAGCAGGTCGACGCGCGCTGCGGGCGGCTCGACATCCTGGTCAACAACGCCGGCACGACGGTGCGCAAGCCGGTCGACCAGCTCGCCCTTGCCGAGTGGCACCAGGTGATGGACACCAACCTCACCAGCGCCTTCCTGTGCTGCAAGGCCGCGCATCCGCTGATGAAGCGCGGCGGCGGCGGCAAGATCATCAACATCGGCTCGATGATGTCGATCTTCGGCGCCTCCTACGCGCCGGCGTATGGCGCCAGCAAGGGCGGCGTGGTGCAACTCACGCGCGCCATGGCCGCGTCGTGGGCGGTCGACGGGATCCAGGTCAACGCCGTGCTGCCCGGCTGGATCCAGACCGAACTCACGGACGGCGCACGCGCGCAGGTCGAAGGCCTCAATGAACGGGTGCTGGCCCGCACCGCCGCCGGCCGCTGGGGCCAGCCACGGGATCTGGCGGGCATCGCGGTGTTCCTGGCCAGCGGGGCATCGGACTTCATCACCGGCACCGCCATCCCGGTGGACGGCGGGTATTCGATCGCCGCCTGACCGTTACAGCACCAGCCGATAGCCCACGGCCGTCTCGGTCAGCAGGTGGCGCGGCTGCGCTGGGTCCACCTCGAGCTTGCTGCGCAGGTGGCCCATGTAGACGCGCAGGTAGTGGCTTTGCTCGCCGTACGCCGGCCCCCAGACCGCATGGAGCAGCTGGCGCTGCGTGAGCACGCGGCCGGCGTTGGCCACCAGCACCGACAGGAGCCGGTACTCCGTGGGCGTCAGGTGGACCTCCTGGCCGGCGCGGCGAACGAGGCGCGCGCTGCGGTCCATCTCGATGGCGCCCTCGCCCTCGCCGAACCGGAACGCCGCCTCGGACGCTGCCGCGCCTTCGCCGGCCACGCGCGGCCGCCGGAGGTTGGCACGTACGCGGGCCAGCAGTTCGCCGGTGCCGAAGGGCTTGGTGAGGTAATCGTCGGCGCCGGCGTCCAGCGCGGCGATCTTGTCCGACTCGTCCGCACGGGCCGACAGGATGATGATCGGCACGGCGGACCAGCCACGCACGTCGCGGATCAGCTCCACCCCATCGCCATCGGGCAGGCCCAGGTCCAGCACCAGGAGATCGGGCTGGCGCGTGCCGGCGGCGACCAGGCCGTCGCGCAGCGTACCGGCTTCGTGCACATGCCAGCCCTCGGCCTCCAGCGCCGAACGCACGAAGCGACGGATCTGCGGCTCGTCTTCGATCACGATGGCGGTAGGTTCGCGGGCGGTCATGTGGGGTCGGGTTCAAGCGGGTCGGGCAGGGGCGGCGGCTCGCGGCGCGGCAGTGTCACCGTGAATTCTGCGCCGCCGCCCTGCGCATCGGGCTGTGCGTTCGCCGCGGCGATCTCTCCGCCATGGGCCTGGACGATGGCCTTGCAGATGGCCAGGCCCAGGCCGACGCCGGGCGTGGCGGACTCGGCCTGGCCGCGCGTGAACTTGTCGAACAGCACCTGCTCCCGCCCGCGCAGATGCGCCGGCAGCCCGGGTCCATGGTCGCGCACGCTGACCTGCAGCGCCTGCGGCAAGGCGCGGGCCGACACCACGATCGGCGGCGCGCCGTAGCGCGCGGCGTTTTCCAGCAGGTTCACCAGCACGCGTTCGACCAGCACCGCGTCGAACTCCACCAGCGGCAAGCCGGGCGGCAGGTCGGTCCGCACCGCCAGCCCGCCCAGCGCCGGCTCGGCAGCGCGGATGGCGGCGCCCACCACCTCCTCGACCGACTGCCAGTCGCGCCGGAGGTTCACCGCGCCACCCTCGAGCCGCGCCATGTCCAGCAGGTTGCCCACCAGCATGCCGAGCGCCTGGGCCTGCGCCACGATGGCGCGGGCCACGCGGGCCTGCTCATCCGACAGCGGGGGCGACAGCGCGTGCATCGACTCGGCCAGGCCGATCAGCGCCGTCAGCGGCGTGCGAACGTCGTGGGAGATCGCGCCCAGCAAGGCGTTGCGCAGGCGCTCGGACTCGATGTCCAGCACAGCCTGCTGGGCCACGTCCACGTAGTGCACGCGTTCGACGGCAATGGCGATCTGGCGCGCCAGCGTCTCCAGCTGTTGCGCCTGCTCGGGAATGAGCAGCCAGCGCGGCCGCGCCGGCCTCAGCGCCAGCACCCCGCGCACCCGCATCGGGGCGGCCAGCGGCACGTAGTGCCAGGGCTGGGCCGCCAGCGTGGCGGTGGCCAGGCCGGCGCTCTGTCCGTGGCGGAAGGCCCAGTCGGCGACGCTGAAGTCGAAGCCGGCCGGCGGATCGGCGGGCGGCGCCAGCCGGTCCTGCGCATCGGTCAGGAGCACCAGCGCCTGGCCGCCGAAATGCCGCTGCACCGCGCTCGCGCCCAGGCTCGTGACCTGACCGGCCTCGAGCGCGGCGGAAAGTTCACGCGTCAGCTCGAACAGCGACTGGGCGCGCCGTTCGCGGCTGGCCGAAACGCCGGCCGCGAAGCGCAGGCCGGCCGTGAGCTGGCCCACCAGCAGGCCCACTCCCAGCATGACGGCGAAGGTCAGCAGGTATTGCACGTCGCTGACGGCAAAGGACGACGTCGGCTGCACGAAGAAGAAATCGAACGCGATCACGTTCAGCGCCGCGGCCAGGGCGGCCGGACCGCGTCCGAAGCGCCAGGCGACCCCGACCACGCCAAGCAGGTACAGCATGACGATGTTGCTCAGTTCCAGCACGCTCGACAGCGGCGCCGCCAGCAGCGTCAGCGCCACGCTGCTGGCCACTGCGCAGGCAAAGCCGGGCCAGCGCGCCGGCGCACGCTCGTCGCCTTCCTCGGCTCCGCCGCGCGTCGGCGGCGAGCCCGGTGGCGCGGACGACAGGCGGCGCACACTGTCGGTGGGCGCGATCGAGATCAGGTCCAGCCCCGGCGCCGCCCGCGCCACCTGGCGGGCCAGGGATCGGCGGAACGGATCGAACCAGCGGCGCCATCCACGCCGGGGGACGCCGCGGCCCAGGACGAGCGTTGCGCAATTGAGCCGCTGGGCCTGCGCGGCCAGGGCGGGCGCGATCTGCTCGCCGGTGAGCACCGCCGTCTCGGCGCCCAGTTCCTGCGCCAGCCGAAGCACGGCCAGGATGCGGTCGCGCGCGGCGGCCGGCAGGCGTGCGAGGCGCGGCGTCTCCACATAGGCCGCATGCCAGCGCACGTTGAGCTGTCCGGCCAGCCGGGCGGCGGCGCGCACCGTCGTCGCGGCGCCCTCGTGCCGGCCGATGGCCACCAGGATGGCGCCGGACGTGTTCCATGCGGGCGGCGGAACCGCGTCGCCATTGCGGCCGGGCGCGCCGGACTGCTCGATGCGCCAGCCACGAACGTCGTCCTCGACATGTTCGGCCGTGCGACGCAGGGCAATCTCGCGCAGTGCGATCAGGTTCCCTTTGCGAAAGAAATTCCGGGCCGCCCGCTCGGCCTGCGGCGGCAGGTAGACCTTGCCGGCGGCGAGCCGCGCCGCCAGTTCGTCCGGCGTCGCGTCGACCAGGATGACCTCGTCGGCTGCGTCCAGCACGCCATCGGGCACGGTCTCGTGCACGCGGATGCCGGTGATGGCGCCCACATTGCCGTTGAGGCTCTCGAGGTGCTGCACGTTGAGCGCCGACCAGACGTCGATGCCGGCGGCCAGCAGTTCCTCGACGTCCTGCCAGCGCTTGGCGTGGCGCGATCCCGGCGCGTTGCTGTGGGCCAGTTCGTCGACCAGCAGCACCTGGGGATGCCGCGCCAGCGCGGCGTCGAGGTCGAATTCGTGCAGGACGCGATCGCGGTAGGGCACGTCGCGCAGCGCCAGCGCGGGCAGGCCGTCGAGCAATGCGGCAGTCTCGGCGCGCCCGTGCGTCTCGACCACGCCGATGAGCACCTCGCGGCCGGCCGCACGTTCGCGCTGCGCGGCGCTGAGCATGGCCCACGTCTTGCCGACGCCGGCGTTGGCACCGAAGTAGATGCGCAACCGGCCGCGCCGTGTCCGCGCCTCGTCCGCGCGCATCTGCGCCAGCAGCGCGTCGGGGTCTGGGCGGACGTTGTCTTGCATCGGGCGCGCAGGTTAGCGCATCGGCTGCGGCGCCGGGCGGGGGCCGCCCTGGCGCGGTTCGTCCGCCTTGGCCGCCGCATCCAGCGCCAGGTTCAGCGCCAGCACGTTCACGCGCGGCTCGCCCACCAGGCCGAACAGCAGCGGCTGCTCGGTGTGCCGCAGCACCAGGCGTTCCACCTGCTCCTGTGAAAGCCCGCGCAGCCGGGCCACGCGCGGCGCCTGGTAGAGCGCCGCGGCGGGACTGATGTGCGGATCCAGTCCACTGGCCGATGCGGTGACGAGGTCGGCCGGCACGGGCGCGTCGTTGCCGGGATCGGCCGCGCGCAGGGTCGCCACCCGCTCCTTGACCGCGTCCACCAGCGCCGGATTCAGCGGCCCGACGTTCGAGCCCGACGATGCGGCCGCGTTGTAGGGAGTCGGCGCGGTGGCCGAGGGGCGACCCCAGAAGCGCGCCGGGTCGCGGAAGTCCTGGCCGATCAGCGCCGAGCCGACCGGCTGGCCGTCCTTCGTCACCAGGCTGCCCGCGGCCTGCGCGGGAAAGACCGTCTTCGCCACGCCGGTCACGGCCAGCGGATAGACGAGGCCCGTGAGCACGCTCAGCGCGATCAGCAAGGCGATTGCGGGCCGCAGGATGGGTGTGGTTGCGTTCATGACGCGATTCCTTTCAGGCAAGGCCTGTCGCGACGAGCAACAGGTCGATGAGCTTGATGCCGACGAACGGCACCACCAGGCCGCCCAGGCCGTAGATGGCAAGGTTTCGGCGCAGCAGCGCGGCGGCGCCCACGGGCCGGTAGCGCACGCCCTTGAGCGCAAGCGGGATGAGGAAAACGATGATCAGGGCGTTGAAGATCACCGCGCTCAGGATCGCCGACGACGGGCTGGCCAGCCGCATCACGTTGAGCTGGGCCAGTTGCGGGTAGGTGCTCACGAAGATCGCCGGGATGATGGCGAAGTACTTCGCCACGTCGTTGGCGATGGAGAAGGTGGTGAGCGAGCCGCGCGTCATCAGCAGGGCCTTGCCGGTTTCCACCACCTCCAGCAGCTTGGTCGGATCGGAGTCCAGGTCGACCATGTTGCCGGCCTCCTTGGCGGCCTGGGTGCCGCTGCCCATGGCGACCGCCACGTCGGCCTGGGCGAGCGCGGGCGCATCGTTGGTGCCGTCGCCGGTCATCGCGACCAGTCGGCCCTCGGCCTGGTACTGGCGGATCAGCTTGAGCTTGTCCTCCGGCGTGGCCTCGGCCAGGAAATCGTCCACGCCGGCCTCGGCGGCGATGGCGGCGGCCGTCAGCCGGTTGTCCCCGGTGATCATGACGGTGCGAATGCCCATGCGGCGCAACTCGGCAAAGCGCTCCCGGATGCGCGGCTTGACGATGTCCTTGAGCTCCACGATGCCGAGCACGCGCGAACCCTCGGCCACCGCAAGGGGCGTGCTGCCGCGGCGGGAGACCTCGTCGGCCGCCCGCGCCGACTCCGGCGGCAGGTGCCCGCCGAGCGCCTCGACGTGGCGACGCAGGGCGTCCACCGCGCCCTTGCGCAGCGGCACCGGCTCACCGGCCAGGTCGAGTGCGGCGGCGGGCAGGTCGGCGCCGCTCATGCGCGTCTGGGCGGTGAACGGCACGAACACGGCGCCTTCCACCGGCTTCGCTTCGAGGCCTTCGCGCCGCGCCAGCTCGACGATGCTGCGCCCCTCGGGCGTTTCGTCGGCCAGCGACGCGAGCTGGGCGGCATGCGCCAGCCGCGCCCGGCTGACGCCCGGTGCCGGCAGGAAGGCGGCGGCCTGCCGGTTGCCAAGCGTGATGGTGCCCGTCTTGTCCAGCAGCAGCACGTCCACGTCCCCGGCGGCCTCGACGGCACGGCCGGAGGTCGCGATCACGTTGGCCTGCATCATGCGGCTCATGCCCGCCACGCCCACGGCCGACAGCAGGCCGCCGATGGTGGTCGGGATCAGGCACACCAGCAGCGCCACCAGCGCGGTGAGCGAGACCACAGTGCCCGCGCCGGAGACCTCGACGCCGAACATGGAGTACGGCAGCAGCGTGGCCGTGACCACCAGGAACACGATGGTCAGTGCCACCAGCAGGATCGACAGCGCGATCTCGTTGGGCGTGCGGCTGCGCCGGGCCGCCTCGACCATGCCGATCATGCGGTCGAGGAACGACTCGCCCGGGTTCACCGCGACACGCACCACCAGCCAGTCCGACAGCACGCGCGTGCCGCCGGTGACGGCGGAGAAGTCGCCGCCCGACTCGCGCACCACCGGCGCCGATTCGCCGGTGATCGCGCTTTCGTCCACCGAGTCGACGCCCTCGATCACCTCGCCGTCGAGCGCGATCATGTCGCCGGCCTCGACCAGTACCACGTCGCCCTTGCGCAGCTCGGTCGCCTGCACCGGTACGAAGCCGGAGTCGCGATGCCCGCCCTTGAGCTTCTTGGCCCAGGTGTCCTTGCGCAGCCCGCGCAGCGACGCCGCCTGCGCCTTGCTGCGCCCTTCGGCCAGCGCCTCGGCGAAGTTGGCGAACAGAACGGTGAACCACAGCCACACGGCCACGGCCAGCACGAAGCCCGAACGCACTGCCGTGTCGGCCGGAAAGTTGAGCGAATGCACCCACAGCAGCGTAGTGAGGATGCTGCCGATGTAGACGACGAACATCACCGGGTTGCGCCACTGCACCCGCGGGCTGAGCTTGACGAACGCACCGGCCAGCGCGGGCCCGAGCAGCGCCGTGTCCAGCAGGGAAAGGGTTTTCTTCTTCGAGGTCATGCGCGCTTCACTTCCAGAGCATCAGGTGCTCGACGACAGGCCCCAGGGCCAGGGCCGGCACGTAGTTCAACAATCCCACCAGCAGCACCGTGCCGATGAGCAACAGCACGAACAGCGGCCCGTGCGTGGGCAACGTGCCCGCCGTCACCGGCACGCGCGGCTTGGCCGCCAGCGCGCCCGCCATGGCCAGTACCGGCACGATCACCGCGAAGCGGCCCAGCCACATCGCCACGCCGAGCAGTGCGTTGTAGAAAGGTGTGTTGGCCGACAGGCCTGCGAAAGCGCTGCCGTTGTTGTTGGCGGCCGAGGTCAGCGCGTAGAGGATCTCGGAGAAGCCGTGCGCCCCGGGATTGGCGATGCCCGCCCTGCCCTGCGCGGCAATCACGGCAACGGCAGTGCCCAGGAGCACCAGCAGCGGCGTCACGAGGATGATGATGGCGCTGACCTTCATCTCGTAGACCTCGATCTTCTTGCCCAGGTACTCCGGCGTGCGGCCGATCATCAGGCCGGCGATGAACACCGCCAGAACCGCGAACACCAGCATGCCGTACAGGCCCGACCCCACGCCGCCGAACACCACCTCGCCCAGCTGCATCATCACCAGCGGCACCATTCCGCCCAGCGGTGTGAACGAGTCGTGCATGGCCACCACCGCGCCGCAGGACGCGGCGGTCGTCACCACCCCGAACAGGGCCGAGGCGTTGATGCCGAAGCGAAGCTCCTTGCCTTCCATGTTGCCCATCGACGGATCGACGCCCAGCGCCACCAGCAACGGGTTGCCGGCGCTTTCCGCCCAGGTGGCAGCAACCACGGCCACAACGAAGATCAGGGTCATCGCCGCCAGGATCGCCCAGCCCTGCCGGGTGTCGCCCACCGCCCGGCCGAAAGCCAGGCACAGCGCCGCCGGGATGGCGAAGATGGCCAGCATCTGCACCAGGTTGGTCAGCGGCGTAGGGTTCTCGAAGGGATGCGCCGAGTTGGCATTGAAGAAACCCCCGCCGTTGGTGCCGAGCATCTTGATCGCCTCCTGCGAGGCCACCGGGCCCATGGGCAATTGCTGGTGGACGCCGGCAGCCAGCGTCGTCACGTCACGGTAGGGATCGAAGTTCTGGATCACGCCCTGCGAGACGAAGAACACCGCCAGCCCGAAGGCAATCGGCAGCAGCACCCACAGCGTGATGCGCGTGAGGTCGGCCCATGCATTGCCGATGGCGCCAAGGCGCGGCGCGCCGGCGCGACCTTCGCCGCGCGCGGCGAAGCCGCGGATCAGTGCAAAGGCAACCGCGATGCCGGTGGCGGCGGACAGGAAGTTCTGCACCGCCAGCCCCAGCATCTGCGTGAGGTAGCTCATGGTGCCTTCCCCTGCGTAGCCCTGCCAGTTGGTGTTGCTCACGAAGCTGATGGCCGTGTTGAACGCCGAATCCGGCGACACGGCTCCCATGCCCGCAGGATTGAGCGGCAGCACGCCCTGGGCGCGCTGCAGGGCGTAGAGCACCACGGCGCCCAGCACGTTGAAAGCCAGCAGGGCCAGCGCATAGTCGCGCCAGCCCATCGACGTGCCTGGCTGCACGCCGGCAAGCCGGTACAGCGGCGCTTCGACGCGCTGCATCCAGCGCGGCAGACGGCCGGCGATCAATGCCGCCAGGCCGCGGCCCAGCGGCCAGGCCACAAGGCCCAGCAGCAGAAGGAACAAGGCCAGGAGGCCCCAGGCGCGGGCGTCCATGGTCAGAACTCCTCGGCGCAGATCAGCGCGAACACGAGGTAGGCCAGCAGCAGAATCGCCAGCAGTGCACCCAGCCCGTAGAGAGCCTCCAAGGGAATCATGGCCGCTCTCCCCGCGGCCCGCCGAGGCGATCGAGCCCTGCTGCCAGTGCCGCGACGAGCAGCCAGAGCATTGCCAGCACGGCAATCCAGACGATATCCATTCAACTCACCTGCCATTCGAAAGAACATGGCAGCGAGTCTGCGGAGTACCGCATCAAGATGTCGCAGAGACTGGCGGCGCCGGCGTAAAGAAAGTGTCAATGCCGGCGCGGCGCCGACGCCGCGCCGACGGCAGTCAGTCCGCCAGCCGCCCCGCCGTCAGCCGCAGCACGCGGTCGCAACGCGCAGCCAGCGACTCGTCGTGGGTCACCACCACGAAGGCGGTGCCGCGCTCGTGCGCGAGCTTGAGCATCAGCGCGAACACGGTGTCGGCGGTGCTGCGGTCCAGGTTGCCGGTGGGTTCGTCGGCCAGCACGCAGTCCGGGCCGGTGACCAGGGCGCGGGCGATGGCGACGCGCTGGCGCTCTCCGCCCGACAACTCGGCAGGCCGGTGCGCCAGCCGCTCGCCCAGGCCGACCAGCGTCAGCATCCCGGCGGCCTGCTGGCGCGCCTGCGCCGTGGGCATGCGGCGGATGCGCAGCGGCATGGCGACGTTGTCCAGCGCGCTGAATTCGGGCAGCAGGTGGTGGAACTGGTAGACGAAGCCCAGGTGCAGATTGCGCAGCCGGCCCTGCTCGGCGGCGTCCTGGCGCGCCATGTCCTCGCCATGCAGCTCGACGCTGCCGGCGGTGGGACGGTCCAGGCCACCCATGAGGTGCAGCAGCGTGCTCTTGCCCGAGCCGGAGGCGCCGACGATGGCGAGCGTCTCGCCCGCATGCACGTCCAGGTCCACGCCGTGCAGCACGGTCAGGTCGATCCGTCCTTCATGGAAACGCTTGGTCAGGCCGCGCACGCGCAGGACGGCGCTGCCGCCGTGGGCCTCGGCCTGCGCCGCCGCCTGTTGCAGCATGGCTTCCTCATTCATAGCGCAGCGCCTCCGCCGGATTGACGCGGCTGGCGCGCCAGCTCGGATAGAGCGTGGCGAAGAAGGCCAGGATCAGCGAGATGACGGTGATGGGAACGATGTCCGAGGACTGCGGATCGCTGGGCATGCGGTTGATGAGGTAGATGTCCTTGGGCAGGAAGCTGGCGTGGAAAAGGCGCTCGAGCGCCGGCACGATGACGTCGATGTTGCAGGCCACCAGCAGCCCCAGGCCGAGGCCGGCCAGCGTGCCGATGACGCCCACCATCGCCCCCTGCACCACGAACACCCCCATGATGCTTTTCGGAGTGGCGCCGAGCGTGCGCAGGATGGCGATGTCGGCGCGCTTGTCGGTCACCGTCATCACCAGCGTCGAGACGAGGTTGAAGGCCGCCACCGCGACGATCAGCGTCAGGATGATGAACATCATGCGTTTTTCGACCTGGACGGCGGCGAACCAGGTCCGGTTCTGGCGCGTCCAGTCGCGGATCAGGAAGTTGCCGGGCAGCGTGCCTGCAAGTTGGTCGGCCACCTCGCGCGCCTGGTTCAGGTCCTTGAGCTTCAGGCGCACGCCGCTGGGGCCCTCCAGGCGGAACACCTTGGCCGCGTCCTGGTCGTGGATCATGGCCAGGCTCGAGTCGTATTCGTAGTGGCCCGTCTCGAAGGTGCCAACCACGGTGAACTGCTTGAGCCGGGGCACCACGCCGGCCGGCGTGACCTGCCCGCCGGGCGCGATCAGCGTGACCGTGTCGCCCTCGCGCACGAACAGCGAGCGCGCCAGGTCGCTGCCCAGCACGATGCCGAAGCCGCCGGGCACCAGGCGCGACAGGGCGCCCTTCTGCGCCGTCGTCGCCAGGTCGGTGACCTCGGGTTCGAGCGCGGGATCGATGCCTCGCACCAGTACGCCCTTCATGTCTTCGCCGCGCGCGAGCAATGCCTGCGTGGCGATGAAGGGAGCCACGCCGACCACCTGCGGGTTCTTGCGGGCGTCCTGCATGACCGCGCCGATGTCCTGCAGGGCCTGGCCGTCGGGCGAGAGGATCTCGATATGCGAGACCACGCCCAGCATGCGGTCGCGCACCTCCTTCTGGAAGCCGTTCATCACCGAGAGCACGATGATCAGCGCCGCCACGCCCAGCGCGATGCCGAGCATCGACACGCCGGAGATGAAACTGATGAAGCCATTGCGCCGCGTGGCCCGGCCGGCACGCGTGTAGCGCCAGCCGAGTTGCAGTTCGTAGGGAAGTTGCATAGAGACTGGAAATCGGCTCCGCCGGTGCAGGCCGGACGAGAGCGCGGAAGGGATCGATCGGCCGGATTGTGGCATCGAGTCGACAATAGCCCCATGTCCGTGTCAGAACCCGTCCGCCATGTCATCGTCCCCTTTGCCGGCCGCCAGTCGCCGGGATGCCGAGCGGCGCTGGCACAACTGAGCCTGCCCCGGCTTGGGAAACTGCTCGCGAGAATGCAGCCGGTGCAGGAGGATGCGCAGGACGAGGGCACCCTGTCGCCGCCGCACGAACGCGCGCTGGCCGCGGCGCTGGGCCTGCCGGCGCCGGACGGCGCCATTCCGTGGGCCGCCCGGCAGGCGCGGCTGCAGGGCCTGCCGCCCTTGCCGCCCGGCCAGGGCTGGAGCCTTGTGACCCTTTGCCATTGGCAGGTGGGCATCGATGACGTGGCGCTGGGCGATCCGCGCGCGCTGGTCATCGAGCCGGACGAGTCCGACGCGTTGCTGGCCGTCCTGCAGCCTTTTTTCGCCGAGGACGGCATCGCCCTGCATGCCGGACCCCGGCCCGGGCAGTGGCTGGCCGGCGGTGCGCTGTTCGACCACCTGCCCACGGCGTCGATCGATCGCGCCGTGGGGCGGCCGATCTCCGAGTGGTCGCCCCTGACCGACGCCGCGCGCCCGCTGCGTCGCCTGCAGAACGAAACACAGATGTTGCTCTACACCCATCCACTGAACGAGGCACGCACGCAGCGGGGCCTGCCCCCCATCAATTCCTTCTGGGCCAGCGGCACCGGCACGCTGCCGGACGACACGGCGCCCGCCGGGCCGGCGCCCGCGGTAGACGACCGGTTGCGCGGCCCCGCGCTGATCGACGACGCGCCGGGCTGGGCCGAGGCCTGGCAGGCTCTGGACTCCGACGTGATGGCGTCGCTGCTGACCGATCTGGAAGCCGGCGCGCAGGTGCGGCTGACCTTGTGCGGCGACCGCGCCGCGCGCAGCTACGCGGCGCGCCAAGGCGGCGGCCTCGGCATGCTCGCCCGCCGGCTGCTCGAGCGCCTTCCTGCGGCGGCCGCCGTGCTGGGGGACCTATGAGCCGGGAGACCGCTGCATGAGCGGCGCCATGAAGATCTCCGCGCGCGAAGTGCCGCCCCGCAGCGCCTGGGCCCTGGAGCAGGCCGGCGTCCACCCGCTGCTGGCGCGGCTGTTCGCTGCGCGCGGCGTGAACGGCCAAGACGACCTGGACGACACCCTGGCCCGCCTGCTGCCGCCGGACACCCTGCGCGGCACGCGCGAAGCCGCCGTGCTGCTGGCCGACGCCGTGGCCGCAGACCGCCGCATCTGCATCGTCGCCGACTACGACTGCGACGGCGCCACCGCCTGCGCCGTGGCGCTCCGGGGCCTGCGCCGACTCGGGGCGCGTCAGGTCACGTACCTGGTGCCCGACCGCGTGGTCGATGGCTACGGCCTGACACCGAGCATCGCCCGGCGCGTCGCCGAGCGCGGTGCCGACCTGCTCGTCACCGTCGACAACGGCATCGCCAGCGTCGACGGCGTTGCGGCCGCACAGGCGCTGGGGCTGTCGGTCCTGGTGACGGACCATCACCTGCCCGGTCCGGAGCTGCCGGCGGCCGACGTGCTGGTCAACCCGAACCATCCGGACTGCGGCTTCGGCAGCAAGTGCATCGCCGGCGTCGGCGTGATGTTCTACGTGCTGCTGGCGCTGCGCGCCGAACTGCGCGCGCGCGGCGCCTTCGACGCCGCGCCTGCCGCGCCAGCGGGCGGGACACCGGTCGCAGGCCGGCCGCAGCCGCGGCTGGACGACCTGTTGCCGCTGGTGGCGCTCGGGACCGTGGCCGACGTGGTGCGGCTGGACGCCAACAACCGCCGACTGGTGGCGCAGGGCCTGCGGCGGATCCGCGCCGGCGTGCTGCCGCCCGGGTTGGCCGCGCTGTTCAGGGTGGCCGGCCGCACGCCGGCGGCGGCCACCACCTTCGACTTCGGCTTCGCGCTGGGCCCGCGCATCAATGCCGCCGGCCGGCTGGCCGACATGACGCTGGGCATCGAATGCCTGTCCACCGACGATGCAGCGCGCGCCGAGGAACTGGCCCGCATGCTCGACGAGATCAACCGCGAGCGCCGCGGCATCGAAGGCGAAATGCGCGAACAGGCATTGCTCGTGGCCGAACGGATGTTCGCAGACGACCAGGCGCCGCCGGCGGCGATCACCGTGTTCGACCCCGAGTTCCACGAAGGCGTGGTGGGCATCGTCGCCTCGCGCATCAAGGACCGATACCACCGGCCCACCTTCGTCTTCGCCGCCAGCGGCGCCGAGGGCAAGTCCGGCGAACTGAAAGGCTCGGGCCGCTCGATCGCCGGCTTCCACATGCGCGACGCGCTCGACCTGGTGGCCAAGCGACACCCCGGGGTGCTGCTTCGCTTCGGCGGTCACGCCATGGCGGCCGGCTGTACGCTGGCGCGCGACCGGCTCGGCGAATTCCAGTCCGCATTCGCCCAGGTCGCGGCCGAATGGCTGGACGCCGCAACGCTCACCCGGCGGCTCGAAACCGACGGGCCGCTGGCCCCCGAATACCTGCGCATCGACCTGGTCGACACGCTGCAGCGCGAGGTCTGGGGCCAGGGCTTCGCGCCGCCCACCTTCAGCGAAGAGGTGGAGGTCCTGTCACAGCGCCTGCTCGGGGAAAAGCACCTGGCGCTGAAGCTGCGGCACCAGGGCCGGCCGGTCGATGGCATATGGTTCGGCCATACCGAGCCGCTGCCGCCGCGCGTGGTGCTTGCCTACAGGCTGGAGGCCGACGAATGGCAAGGCGTGCGGCGCGTGCGCTTCATGATCGAGGGCGCGGAACTGCCGGCCACCGGAACCACTCAAGGACACAAGCGATGAAGACCTTTGACACCTGCCCCGTCCATCCGCGGCGCCTGCTCCGCTCGCCCACCGCCATGGCCCTCGCTGCCGCCGCCGCGGTGGCGCTGAGCGCCTGCGGCACGAACGGCTCGCCGGCCGCGGACGCGGGCCTGGGGCCGGCGGTCCGCTTCGTCTGCAACGACACCCCGCCGTCGACGATCGTGGCGCGCTATCGCCAGCCCGACGCATCGTCGATGACGCTCAGGCGCGCCGACAGCGTCGCCGAACTGCAGCGCCAGCCGGCCGCGAGCGGCGCGCGCTACGAAGGCGCCAACGTCCAGTTCTGGGAACACCAGGGCGAAGTGCAGTTGCGCTGGGGCCCGAACGCGATGCCGCTGCGCTGCGTGCGCCAAGGCTGAGGGGCCGACATGGCAGTGGGTTGGTATTCCGTCCTCAAGATGGTCCCCTGGACCGAAGTCATCAGCAACGCGCCGCAGATTGCCGAGACCGCGAAGAAACTGTGGGGCAACGTCGCCAGGAAGGCACCGGGCACGGCCGGGGGCGGCGAGGACGCTCCGCCCCTGTCGGCGCCGCGCACGCCCGAGGCACGGCTGGCGCACCTGCAGGCCCGCCTGGACGCAAGCGACGCAGCACTGGAAGAACTCCACCGGCAGATGGTCGAGTCCACCGCCCTGATCGATACCCTGGCCAGCCAGAACGCGCTGCTCATCCGGCGCGTAGAGGCCAATCGACTCCTGGTGCGCTGGCTGCTCGGCGCCGTGCTGGTGCTCGGCATCGCCGCCGTGAGCGCGCTGTGGATGGTGCTGGCCGCCGCCGGTTGACGGCCTCAAGTGCATGCGGCGCGGCGGCCGCGCCTGTTCGTCAACGGCGCGGCGTCAGCCGCTCCCCAGGCAGCAACTCGTAGGGCGGTGTCCAGCCGGGCAGCTGCTGCTGCAAGCGGTCGAGCCATCGCGCCATGGCCGGAAAGTCGCGGCCGATGTCGTAGCCGCTCTCCTCGGCCGGAAAGTACAGGTAACCGGCCAGCGACATGTCCGCGATCGTGGGTTGCCGGCCCACCAGCCAGTCTTGCGACGCCAGGTGCTTCTCGACGATGGAGAAGGCGCTGTCGATCCGGCCCTTGAGCCAGCGCTCCACCGCCGGGTCAGGTGCCGAGGGCGCGAAGGACTTCAGAAAGCGCCAGGTCGCCAGGAAACTCGTGAACTTGTGATTGTCGAAGAACAGCCAGCGCAGCGCTTCGTCCTGCTCGTCCTCGGTCGCACCGCCGTAGGCGCCGTGCCTGCGCGCCAGGTGGACGAGGATGGCGCCGGACTGCGTGCGCCTGCGTCCGCCCTCATCCTCGAGCACCGGCACTTCGCCCATGGCGTTGTTCGCCTGGCGCCAGGCGTCGGTGCGCGTGAGCCCGCCGACGAACTCGCCGAACGGCACATGGACCGGCGTCCAGGGCTGCCCCAGGGCTTGCAGCATCATCGCCACCTTGTAGGTGTTGCCCGATTGGGCGAAGCCGTGCAGCTTGTACATCTGTTTCGTTCCTCTTCTCGTGGTCAATGGGGTTGCGGCGGTCACGCCGCCGGCGCGGACAGCTTGAGCTTCATCCCTTCGTGCGTGGCGACGAAGCCCAGCTGCTCGTAGAAACGCAGCGCGTCGGGCCGCTGCTTGTCGGTGGTCAACTGCACCAGATGGCAGCCGCGCTCGCGTGCCCGGGCGATGGCCCACTCGAACAACCGGCGGCCCACGCCGGCCGAGCGCCAGGACTCGTGCACGCGCACGCCCTCGATGGTGGCGCGCCAGCCGCCCTGGTGCGTGATGTAGGGCGTGCAGGTCAGCTGCAATACGCCCACGACCTGGCCGTCCCCGCCCTCGGCCACGACGAGCTCGTTGTTCGGATCGCGCGCGATCGCCTCGAACGCACTCAGGTAGGACGGCGGCAGCGGGTCCTCGAGACGCTCGCGCTGCGCCCCGAGCGGGTCGTTGGCCAGCATGGCGACGATGGCGGGCAGGTCGGCGGCCGTGGCGCCGCGAAAGCGAAGCGTCTGGGACAACATCCCGCGATCGTACGATCAATGCGGCCGGCGCGCGGCGAACGGCTCAGATCTCGAAACCGGGCTGCAGTTCGCGCAGCTTCCTGATGGCCACGCCGGCCGCCGCGGTGCGCGTCTCCACGCCCAGCTTGACGTACACGCGCTCGAGGTGCTTCTTGGCCGTCGCCGGGCTGCTTCCGATGATCTCGCCGATGTCGCGGTTGGTCTTTCCCTTGATCACCCAGTACAGCACCTCGGCCTCGCGCGGCGTGAGCTTGAGCGCCAGGCTCATGGTCTCGATCACCGAGCTGTCGGAGGATTCGCGCAGGATCAGCAGCCACTCGTCGTGGCCCTCGTCGTGGGCGGTCTGCTGATGCAGCCGGATGCTCAGGCTGGCGCCGCCCTGCGCCATGACCAGCGGCGGCGGCTCGAGCTGGCGCTGCACCGCGTCGTCGAGATGGCGACGCAGCCAGTCGAGCACGGCCTGCGGCGCGTCGGGCGCCTGCGTGCCGCAATAGCGCAGGAACAGGTCGCGCGCCAGGCCGGTCTGCCAGATGATGCGGCCCTGCGGCCACTGCACGGTGGCACTGGCATAGCCGAAGGCGTCCAGCGCGTTGCGCGCCTGTCCAGCCTGGCGCGCCTGCTGGCGCGACGCGCGCGCGCCCTGCAGGTGCACGTTCATGCGGGCGAGCACTTCCTTGGGCTTGATCGGCTTGGTCACGTAGTCGACACCGCCCGCCTCCAGCGCGGCCACCAGGTGCTCGGTCTCGGTCAGCCCGGTCATGAAGATGATGGGGATGGCTGCGGTGGCGGCGTCGGCCTTCAGGCGACGGGCGACCTCGAAGCCGTCCAGGCCCGGCATCATGGCGTCGAGCAGCACGATGTCCGGTCGCGCCTGCGCCGCGCGCGCCAGCGCCTGCTCCCCGTTCGTGGCCACCAGCACGGTGTAGCCCGATTCGTCCAGCGCGTCATGCAGCACGGCCAGGTTGTCGGGCACGTCGTCGACGATCAGCACCAGGTCGCCGCCGTCTGCGCTTTCGCGCAGGCTGCGGGCAAGCGACGGAGCTTCGGTGGCGGGCGGCGGGGCGTCGTGCGTCATCATCGGTGGGCGGATTCGCTGTGTTCGCCGGACTCGGCCAGCGAGCGGCTGAGCGCGTCCAGGTCGAAGCGGCGCGCCAGGGCGCGCTGGCGTTCGGTCCAGGCGACGCACTCGGGCTGGGCCCGGTCGATCTCGTCGAGCTGCGTCATGATGCCGCGCAGGTAGCCCAGTCCGACGGCTTCCTCCAGCCGGCGGATGTGGCCGGCGTCCGGGACCTGCAACGGCGCCGCCGCGGCATCCTGCGCCGAGGCGCCGGCATGCACCGGCTCGGCGGTCCAGGCCAGCGCCAGGCGCTGTTCCAGCCAGTCGAGCAGCTCGGTGTGGCGCACCGGCTTGACGAAGAAGTCTTCCGGCGTGATGCCCACGTCGTTCTCGAGCCGCTTGTCGAAGGCGTTGGCCGACACGATGGCGATTGCGGTGCGGTCGAGCCCGAGCTTGCGTGCGCGGCGGATGGTCTCCCAGCCGTCGATGCCCGGCATGGCCAGGTCGACGAACATGGCGTCCGGCCGCAGGCCGGCGGCCACCAGGTCGAGCGCGTCGTGGCCGCTCGCCGCGGTCCGGATCTCGAAACCCAGCGGCGCCAGCACGTCGACCAGCAACTGGCGGTCGGCCTCCTCGTTGTCGACCACGAGGAGTTGCCGACGCGCCCCCAGGTAGCCCAGTCGTGCCGCCGCCGTGGCCGGGCGCGACGCGCCGGGCTCGGTCGCCCGCGCGTCGTGCAGCCGCGGCAGGAACAGGCGCACGCGGAACACCGAGCCCTCGCCCGGCGTGCTGCGCAACGACATCTCGCCGCCCATCAGGTCGGTCAGCATCTTGGCGATCGTCAGGCCGAGGCCGGCGCCACCGACGGCGACACCGGCCCCGCGCGCGAATGGCTCGAACACGCGCTGGACCTCGTCGGCCGACATGCCGGGGCCGGTGTCCTCGATCTCGAGCGCCGCGAACTCGCGCGCGTAGCTCAGCCGGAACACGACATGGCCGCGCGTGGTGAACTTGATGGCGTTGCCCAGCAGGTTGATCAGGATCTGCCGCACGCGCTTCTCGTCCGCGCGCACCACTTCCGGCAGCGCGCCGGAGGGCTCGAAGCGAAAGGCCAGCCCCTTGTCCTCGGCCTGCAGCTCGAACATGTCGGCCAGTGCCTGCATGGTCTGCGCGAACGGCATGGGCCGGGCGTGCAGCGTGAGCTTGCCGGCCTCGATGTGGGCGATGTCCAGCGTGCCCTCGATCAGCTGCAACAGGTGCTCGCCGCCGCGCTTGATCACGGCCACGGCCTGGCGGCGGTGCGGGGGCACGGCCTGGTCCTCGCCCATCAGCTGGGCATAGCCCAGGATGCTGTTGAGGGGCGTGCGCAACTCGTGGCTGATGGCGCTGATATAGCGGCTCTTGGCCTGGTTGGCGGCATCGGCGGTGCGCTTGGCGGCCTGCAAGGCGCGGTCGGTCTCGCGGTGCAGCTCGATCTCGCGCATCAGCAGGAGCGTCTGCCGGTTGGATTCTTCCTGCGCCACCTTCCGGCTCTGGTGCGCCAGCACGAGCCACCAGGCGACGATGCCCGCGATCAGCAGCACCGCCATCGAAGCCTTGAGCATGCCGGCCCGCAGCGCCTGCGCCGCGATGTCCGCCGCGCCACCGTCGACCAGCGCGCGCAGCTCCTGCCGGTACAGCACGCCGAATACCGCCGCGAGCAGCGGCACGATCACCAGCATGAGCAGCAGGAAGTGCCCCAGCCCGGTGTCGAGGTAGCGCCAGCCGCCCCGCGGCAGCACCGCGCGCAGGACCGCCGACCATTGCGCCGCCAGGCTCGCATGCGGCTTGCACAGGTCGCCGCAGCGCGCGTCGAGCGTGCAGCACAGCGAGCAGATCGGCCCCTGGTAGGCCGGGCAGTGCGCCATGTCCGGGCCCTCGTACGTGCGCTCGCAGATCACGCAGCGCTGCAGGGCGCCCGGGCCCGCGCCGTTGCCACGTGGGGCCCGGTTGACCGCGACGGCGGCCGGTCGCGGATCCTCCGTCCGGGCGAGGTAGTAGCGGCCGCGCGTGGCCCACGCGATGAGCGGCGCCGCCACGAAGGCCGTCCCCAGCGCGATGAGCGCCGAGAACGCCTGCGCCAGCGGCCCGAAGGCACCGAGGTAGGCCACGATCGACAGCAGCGACGCCAGGGCCATGGCGCCCACGCCGACCGGGTTGATGTCCCACAGGTGCGCCCGCTTGAACTCGATGCCCGGCGGCGACAGGCCCAGCGGCTTGTTGACGACCAGGTCGGCCACCACCGCCATCATCCAGGCGATCGCGATGTTGGCGTACAGCCCGAGCACGTCGCCCAGCGCCTCGAACACGTCCATCTCCATCAGCATGAAGGCGATCAGCGTGTTGAAGACCACCCAGACCACGCGGCCCGGGTGGCTGTGCGTCACCCGCGAGAAGAAATTGCTCCACGCCAGCGAGCCGGCATAGGCATTGGTCACGTTGATCTTGAGCTGCGAGATGACCACGAACAACGCCGTTGCCCACACCGCCCAGGTGTAGTTGGGAAAGACGTACTCGTAGGCGGCCAGGTACATCTGGTTCGGGTCGACCGCGCGCTCGGGCGGCACCATGTGCGAGATGGCCAGGTAGGCCAGCAGCGCGCCGCCCAGCATCTTGGCCACGCCCAGCAGGACCCAGCCCGGCCCGCCGGCCAGCACGCCCAGCCACCAGCGGCCGCGGGTGGCGCGGGTTCGCGCCGGCATGAAGCGCAGGTAGTCGGCCTGCTCGCCCATCTGCGTGATCAGCGCGATGCCCACCGTGAGCGCCGCACCAAAAAGCGGCAGCTGGAAATCGGGCGAGGCGCTGTGCGCCCCGTTGTAGTGCGTGATGCCGTCGAACGCACCAGGATCGCGCAGCAGCACGTAGCAGAACGGCACCACCAGCATCAGCAGCCAGACGGGCTGTGTCCACAACTGCAGGCGGCTGATGGCCGACACGCCGTGCGTGACCAGCGGGATCACCACCAGCGCGCAGACCAGGTAGCCCCAGGCCGGCGGAATGCCCAGGGCCAGCTCCAGGGCGTAGGCCATCACCGCCGCCTCGAGCGCGAAGAAGATGAAGGTGAAGCTCGCGTAGATCAGCGAGGTGATGGTCGAGCCGATGTAGCCGAAGCCCGCCCCGCGCGTCAGCAGGTCCATGTCCACGCCGTAGCGCGCGGCATAGACGCTGATGGGCAGGCCGGCCAGGAAGATGATCAGCCCCGTGCACAGGATCGCCCAGAACGCGTTCATGAACCCGTACTGCACCAGCAGCGTGGCGCCCACCGCCTCCAGGATGAGGAACGAAGCGGCGCCGAACGCCGTGTTGGCCACGCGCCATTCGGACCACTTGCGGAAGCGCTGCGGCGTGAAGCGCAGCGCATAGTCCTCCAGCGTCTCGCTGGCCACCCAGCTGTTGTAGTCGCGCCGCACCTTCACGATGCGCTGCGGCGCCTCCGGCGCTTCGGGAGCGGCGGCCGAGCCGGGGGCGGGTGTCGAGGCGGACGTGGTCACGGTCACATTGGGTGCAACACTCGTGCCGGGCGGCATGATCGTTGCAAACTATGTGTCAACCGTTGATAGTCGAGCCCCATGGAACTGACGCCCCGAGAAAAAGACAAGCTGCTGATCTTCACCGCCGCCCTGCTGGCCGAACGCCGCCGGGCCCGCGGCCTCAAGCTCAACTATCCCGAAGCCGTGGCCCTGCTTTCGGCCGCCGTCATGGAGGGCGCGCGCGACGGCCGCAGCGTGGCCGACCTGATGAGCGAGGGCCGCACGCTGCTGTCCCGCGACGACGTGATGGAGGGCGTGCCCGAGATGCTGCCCGACATCCAGGTCGAGGCGACCTTTCCGGACGGCACCAAGCTGGTGACGGTCCATCAGCCCATTCCGTGATTTCCGCCTCCCGCCCCGCCGCGCACCGGACCGCCGGCCGGCGAGCGGGCCAGCCGCAACCTTGAACAAGCCCTGACCATGACCCACCGCACCGCATTCCGTACCCTTGCCGCGCTCGCCGGCCTCGCCGCCTCGTCGCTCGCCCTCGCCCATCCCGGCCACGGCCTCGAAGGCCCCCACTGGCATGCCACCGACGCTGCGGTCTACCTGGCCCTGGCGCTGGCGGTAGGGGCCGCCGTCTGGTTGGGCCGCAAGTGAGCGGGGCCGAACGGACATGATTCCCGGCGAACTGATCACCGACGGCGGCGAGCACACCCTGAACCGGGGCCGCCGCGTGCTGACGCTGGTGGTGCGAAACACCGCCGACCGGCCGATCCAGGTCGGCTCCCACTACCACTTCGCCGAGACCAACGGCGCGCTCGACTTCGATCGCGAGGCCGCGCACGGCATGCGGCTGAACATCGCGTCGGGCACCGCGGTGCGCTTCGAGCCCGGCCAGCAGCGCACGGTCGAACTGTGCGACTTCGGCGGCGCCCGCGTCGTCTACGGCTTTCGCGGCCTGATCCAAGGAACCCTCTGATGGCAACCATCTCCCGGCGCGCCTACGCCGAGATCTTCGGCCCCACGGTGGGCGACCGCGTCCGCCTCGCGGACACCGACCTCCTGATCGAGGTCGAGGAAGACTACACGCTGCGTGCCGGCGGCTACGGCGAAGAGGTGAAGTTCGGCGGCGGCAAGACCATCCGCGACGGCATGGCGCAGGGCCAGCGCGCCCGGTCCGAGGGCACGGCCGACACGGTCATGACGAACGCCCTGATCCTCGACCACTGGGGCATCGTCAAGGCCGACATCGGACTTCGCGACGGGCGCATCATGGCCATCGGCAAGGCCGGCAACCCGGACGTGCAGCCCGGGGTGGACATCGTCATCGGCCCCGGCACCGAGATCATCAGCTGCGAGGGCATGATCGTCACCGCCGGCGGCATCGACAGCCACATCCACTTCATCTGTCCACAGCAGATCGAGGAAGCGCTGGCCGCCGGGATCACCACCATGCTCGGCGGCGGCACCGGCCCGGCCACGGGCACCTTCGCCACCACCTGCACGCCGGGGGCCTGGCACATCGAGCGGATGCTGCAGGCGGCCGAGGCCTTCCCCATGAACCTGGGATTCCTGGGCAAGGGAAACGCCAGCCTGCCGCAGGGCCTGCACGAGCAGATCGAGGCCGGCGTGATCGGCCTGAAGCTGCACGAGGACTGGGGCACCACCCCGTCGGCCATCAGCAATTGCCTGGACGTGGCCGATGCCACCGACACCCAGGTCGCCATCCACTCCGACACGCTCAACGAATCGGGCTTCGTCGAGGACACCATCGCCGCCGTGGGCGGGCGCGCCATCTGCGCCTTTCACACCGAGGGCGCCGGCGGCGGCCACGCGCCGGACATCCTCCGGGTGGTGGGCGAGGCCAACTTCCTGCCGTCGTCGACCAACCCGACGATGCCCTACACGGTCAACACGCTGGACGAGCATGTCGACATGCTCATGGTGTGCCATCACCTGGACGCCGGCATCGCGGAAGACCTGGCATTCGCCGAGTCACGGATCCGCAAGGAGACCATCGCGGCCGAGGACATCCTGCACGACATGGGCGCGATCAGCATGATGAGCAGCGACAGCCAGGCCATGGGCCGCGTCGGCGAGGTCATCCTGCGCACCTGGCAGACGGCGCACAAGATGAAGCAGCAACGCGGCACACTGGCGGAGGACAGCGAGCGCAACGACAACTTCCGCGCCAAGCGGTACGTGGCCAAGTACACGATCAACCCCGCCATTGCCCACGGCATCGCCCACGAGGTGGGCAGCATCGAGGTCGGCAAGTGGGCCGACCTGGTGGTATGGAAGCCGGCATTCTTCGGCATCAAGCCCTTCACGATCGTCAAGGGCGGCGCCATTGCGCTGGCGGCGATGGGCGATCCGAACGCCTCGATCCCGACGCCGCAGCCGGTGCACTACCGCCCGATGTTCGGCGCCTTCGGCGGTGCGCTGGCGCGGGGGTCCCTGACGTTCGTATCGCAGGCGGGGCTGGATGCCGGCATTGGGGAGCGCTTCGGGTTGGCCAAGACCCTGAGCGCGGTGCGCAACATCCGCGGAGTGCGCAAGAAGCACATGGTGCACAACGGATTGACGCCGGCCATGGAGATCGACGCGCAGACCTACGCCGTGCGCGCCGATGGACAGTTGCTGACCTGCGAGCCGGCCAAGGTGCTGCCCATGGCGCAGCGCTACTTCCTGTTCTGAAGCCTCAGCGCTCGACGGCCGGCTGGACGATGACCTCGACCCGGCGGTTGGGCGCGTTGCACTCGATTCGCGAGCGGGTCGCGGGGCCGGCGCCGCAGTCGGTGACGGGCTCGCGGCTTCCGACGCCTTCGGCCCGGATCCACTCGGACGTGACGCCGCTGCTCACCAGCACACGCCGTACCGATTGCGCGCGTTCGCGTGAGAGTACGAGGTTGGAAGATGCGCGCCCGATAGGGTCAGCGTGGCCGCGTACCGAGATATTCAGCGGGCCTTCGGCGGCCTTCTCGCGGATCTCGGCGCCCAGGCGCCCGATTTCGGCGCGGCCTTCTGCCGTGATGGCCGCGGAGTCGCCTCTGGCAAAGTCGAACAGCACGTCGGACTTGAGCGTGTAGATGGTGCGCTCGGCCTCCGGCTCGCAGGGCATCACGGCCTGGGCCCGGTTGACCACGAAGCGAAGCTCGCGCATGTCGGCCAGCATCGGTTCCATTTTTTCGCGGCCGTAAGGCACCAGTTCGCCGGCGCCACCGTCGGAGACGGCGACGAAATAGGTGTTGCCGCCCTTGAGCTCAACCTGCGTCCTGGGATGCGCCTTGCCCGCGAAGAAGGGCTCGTCGCCGACATAGGCCTCGATGTTGTGCTGGCCCGGCGCCACGCAGAAGCGGGTGTAGGTGCCCGGCAGCAGGGCGGTGTTGAGCGAACCGTCGATATAGACATGCGCTCCCTGCCGCGCAGCCGGGTCGCCCGGCGGAAGGCTCTTGCGCATGACCACCAGCTGGGCCTGGCCTTTCGCAACCCCGGGCACGGGGTGGTATGCCGCGCCTTGGCTCAGATCGACCGCTTGCGCATGGCACAGGCCGGACGCCCCCATGCACACGGTGGCCGACGCCAGCAAGACCGCGGCCCGGGTCCGGGACGCCAGCTTTCCTGTGGACATATTGAATTTCAGCATATTTGTTAAATCCGGAGTGCCAATTGGCGACATTTATCAAAACAAATCAACCACCCATGGCGATCAATAGGCAAACAAATATATCGACTATCGGCGCAACCGGGCGTGATTCATTTCACCCAATCACGTCATTAGAATCAATTCAATGCGCAAATCAATATTGATTTTTCAAACCTGATTTCTTTGTCAAACCGACGATGGAAAGTCGGCCCGCATCGCGACCGGCGGCACGTCACGAGGACACTCCCCGATGGGCGCGGTAATTGCAGTGACAATCCGGGCAACCTCGATCACTTTCATCGTCGCGCGGCGCCGACACGCCGCCGCCCACATCACTTCGCGCTCCTGCCCATGCTCACCGCCAACAAACTCGTTCCCCAAGGTCGCGGCCTCGCCCCGGTTCTCCTCAGGCGCGCCGCCACCGTGGAACTGGACTGGGACATCCGCCAGAAGAGCCGCTTCGACTGCACCGACTCGCAAGGCCGGCGCCTGGGCGTGTTCCTGTCCCGGGGCGCCTGCGTGCGGGGCGGCGACGTGCTGGTGGCCGAAGACGGGTCGCTCGTGCGGGTGGTGTCGGCGCCTCAGCCGGTACTGGTGATCACGCACTGCCCGCAGCACGGCACGCCCTTCGACCTGACGCGCGCGGCCTATCACCTGGGCAACCGGCATGTGCCGATCGAGCTCAGGCCCGACCATCTGAAGATCGAGCCGGACCACGTGCTGGCCGACATGCTGCGCGCCATGCACCTGATCGTGCGGGAGGAAAGCGCCGCTTTCGAGCCGGAAGGCGGCGCCTACGGGGCCAGCGCCACCGGCCACGGCCACGGCCACGGCCATCAGCACGAACACGGCCACAGCCACAGCCACGATCACGGCCACGATCACAGTCATTCCCATTGACCCTTCGCGATGACTCCCGCACCCAGCGATCCCGCCAGCCTGCTGCAGCTCATCTGGTTGGCCTCGCCGGCGCTCCCGGTGGGCGGTTTCGCCTATTCGGAAGGCCTGGAATCCGCCGTTGAACTGGCCGGCGTCTCCAGCGAGTCCGCAGCCGCCGACTGGCTGGACGACCAGTTGCACCTGGGCCTGGCACGCGGTGACCTGGCGGTGCTGGCGCAGGCCATCGCCGCATGGCGCGCCGCCGACCACGCGCGCATCGCCGCCCTGAACGACTGGGTGCTGCAAACCCGCGAATCGGCCGAATTCCTGCTGCAGACACAGCAGATGGGCCGGTCCTTCGTCGAGTGGCTGAAGCTGCACCACGAGGACGCGGCCGACGTGTTCGGCGCATTGCCGGCGAGTTATCCGGTGGCTTTCGCCTTCGCCGTGGCCCGCACGAGCGCCAGCGTGCGCGACGGCTGCCTGGCCTTCGCATTCGGCTGGGCCGAGAACATGACCGGTGCCGCCGTCAAGGCGGTGCCGCTCGGGCAGGGTGCCGGCCAGCGCATCCTGGCACGCCTGGCCGCGGTCATTCCCGCTGCGGTCGAGCACGCCATGGGGCTGTCCGACGACGAGCGGCAGGCGTTCACGCCGATGCTCGCCGTGCTGTCGTCCCGGCACGAAACCCAGTATTCACGCCTTTTCAGAAGCTAGTTCCAGATCCTCCGCCACACGACCATGAGCGCCGCCCTGCACCACATTCCCCATCGCACCAAGAACCTGCCGCCGCTGCGCGTGGGCATCGGAGGCCCGGTCGGCTCGGGCAAGACCACCCTGCTCGAGATGCTGTGCAAGCGCATGCGCGAGCAGTACGACCTGGTGGCCATCACCAACGACATCTACACCAAGGAAGACCAGCGCCTGCTCACGGTGGCCGGCGCGCTGCCGGCCGAACGCATCATCGGCGTGGAAACCGGCGGCTGTCCGCACACCGCCATCCGCGAGGACGCGTCGATCAACCTCGAGGCGATCGATCGCATGCTGGCCACCTTCCCGGACGCCGACGTGGTCTTCGTCGAGAGCGGCGGCGACAACCTCGCCGCCACCTTCAGCCCCGAGCTGAGCGACCTGACCATCTACGTGATCGACGTCGCCGCCGGCGAGAAGATTCCGCGCAAGGGCGGCCCGGGCATCACCAAGAGCGACCTGTTCGTCATCAACAAGACCGACCTGGCCCCGTACGTCGGTGCCGACCTGTCGGTAATGGAAGCCGACACGCAGCGCATGCGCAAGAACCGGCCGTACGTGATGACCAACCTGAAGACGCAGGACGGGCTCGACCAGGTGATCGCGTTCATCGAGGAACGCGGCATGCTGCGCGAGTAGCGCTACAGCGGCAGGGCGGTCGTGCGCTTGATGCTCTCGAGCACGAAGCTCGTCTTGCAGTCCTGCACGCTGGGGTGCTTGAGCAGGGTGTCCATGACGAAGCGCGAGTAGTGCGCCATGTCGGCCACCATCACGCGCAGGAGATAGTCCATCTCGCCGGTGAGCGAGCTGCATTCGACCACTTCGGGCCAACCCTGCACGCTGGCGCGAAAGGCGTCCATCGGGCTGCGCTTGTGGGTTTCGGCATGCTTTTCCAGCCGGACGTTGATGTAGGCGGTCAATGCCAGGCCGACCCGTTCGGGGCGCACCAGCGCCACGTAGCGGTCGATCACGCCCGACTCCTCCAGCCGCCGCACCCGCCGCAGGGTGGCCGAAGGCGACAGGCCCACCCGCTCGGCGATCTGCTCGTAGGTGGCGCGCCCGTCCGCCTGCAGCAGTTCGAGCACGCGGAGATCCAGTCGATCGAGTTCGGTTTGTGCGTTCATTCCACTGATTTTGCAGGTTTCCTGCGCGCAGGGCCGCTCGGCAGCCGAAATATGCATCAAGCGTGCTTGAGGAATTCGTAGCATCCCATCTCATCCAACCCTCTCAATCCCCACGCTCAAGCGCCCCACCGGAGACACATATGGCCGATCTTTTCGACAACCCCATGGGCCTGCAAGGTTTCGAGTTCGTCGAGTTCGCCTCGCCCACGCCCGGCATCCTGGAGCCGATGTTCGAAGCCCTGGGCTTCTCGCTGGTGGCGCGCCACCGCTCGAAGGACGTGGTGCTCTACCGCCAGGGCGACATCAACTTCATCGTCAACCGCGAGCCGCACAGCCCGGCTGCGTATTTCGCCGCCGAGCACGGACCGTCGGCCTGCGGCCTGGCCTTCCGCGTGAAGGATTCGCACAAGGCCTACGCCCGCGCGCTCGAACTGGGCGCCCAGCCGGTCGAGATGGCCACCGGCCCCATGGAGCTGCGCCTGCCGGCGATCAAGGGCATCGGCGGCGCGCCGCTGTACCTGATCGACCGCCATGAAGACGGCAAGTCCATCTACGACATCGACTTCGAGTGGGTCGAAGGCGCCGACCGCCGCCCGCCGGGCCACGGCCTGTCGGTCATCGACCACCTGACCCACAACGTCTATCGCGGCCGCATGGCCTTCTGGGCCGGCTTCTACGAGCGGCTGTTCAACTTCCGCGAGATCCGCTACTTCGACATCCAGGGCGAATACACCGGGCTGACGTCCAAGGCGCTGACGGCGCCGGACGGCAAGATCCGCATCCCGCTGAACGAGGAATCGTCCAAGGGCTCCGGCCAGATCGAGGAGTTCCTGATGCAGTTCAACGGCGAAGGCATCCAGCACATCGCGCTGCTCACCGACGACATCCTGGGCACCATCGACAAGCTGGGCCTGGCCGGCGTGCCGCTGCTGGACGCGCCCAACGAAATCTATTACGAGATGCTGGAAACCCGCCTGCCCGGCCACGGCCAGCCGGTGGCCGAGCTGCAGGCGCGCGGCATCCTGCTCGACGGCACCACCGAAGGGGGCACGCCGCGCCTGTTGCTGCAGATCTTCTCCAAGCCCACCTTCGGACCGGTGTTCTTCGAGTTCATCCAGCGCAAGGGCGACTACCGCGACGGCTTCGGCGAAGGCAACTTCAAGGCGCTGTTCGAGTCGATCGAGCGCGACCAGATCCGCCGCGGCGTGCTGCAGACCGCCTGAGACCGAGGCTGCGCCGTGTCAACCCAGGACACCAGCGTGAGCCCCGAGGCCGGCAGCGACGCCAAGACGCTGCACGGCCTGGCCGGCGGCGCGCAGCCGGCGCGTGCCGACTGGACCATCGACCAGGGCTGGGAACGCTACACGCCCGCCGAGCACGCCGTCTGGAAGACCTTGTTCGAGCGCCAGACGAAGCTGCTGCCGGGCCGTGCCTGCGACGAGTTCGTCGCGGGCATGGAGAGCCTGCCGATCGGCCCCGAGCAGATTCCCGACTTCCGCCGCCTGTCCGACGTTCTGATGCAGCGCACCGGCTGGCAGGTGGTCGCGGTGCCCGGCCTGGTGCCCGACGAGGTGTTCTTCGACCACCTGGCCAACCGGCGCTTTCCGGCCGGGCAGTTCATCCGCAGGCCGCACGAGCTCGACTACCTGGAAGAGCCGGACGTCTTCCATGATGTGTTCGGCCACGTGCCGATGCTGATGAATCCGGTGATCGCCGACTACATCCAGGCCTACGGCCGGGGCGGCCTGCGGGCACGCGAGCTGGGCGTGCTCGACAAGCTGGCCCGGGTGTACTGGTACACGGTGGAGTTCGGCCTGGTGCAGCAGCCCGACGGCGTGCGCATCTATGGCGCCGGCATCGCATCTTCCTATACCGAGAGCGTCTTCTCTCTGGAGAGCGCTTCGCCCAACCGCATCCGCTTCGAGCTCGAGCGCGTCATGCGCACCCGCTACCGCATCGACGATTTCCAGGAAAGCTACTTCGTCATCGACAACCTCGATGCCCTGCTCGAACTGGCGCACATCGACTTCGCGCCGCTGTACGAGCGCATCGACGGACTGCCCGACCACGAGCCGGGCACGGTCCTGGAGACCGACCGGCTGGTGTCCCGCGGCACCGGCTCCTATCACAAGGCTCGCACCGCCGAGCGAAGCACGCAGGCTTGCCAATGAACAACCAGGTCGTACTCGTCACCGGCGCCGCCGGCAATCTCGGACGCGCGGTGGCGCAGGTCTTCGCCGCGCGCGGCGCGCGCCTGGCCCTGGTGGGCCGGCAGGTCGAGCGCCTCGCGTCGACCTTCGGCCCTGAAACCGATGGACAGCGATTCGTGGCCGCCGACCTGCTCGACGCACAGGACGCGCAGGCCGCCGCCGACGCGGTTCTCGAGCGATTCGGCCGCATCGACGTGCTGTGCAACCTGGCCGGCGGCTTTCGCATGGGCACGCCCGTGCACGCCACCGAGGCGCACACCTGGGACGCGATGTTCGGCCTGAACATGCGCACCATGCTCAACATGGCCCAGGCCGTCGTGCCCGTGATGCAGCAGCAAGGCGGCGGCAGGATCGTCAACGTGGGCGCGTTCGCGGCGCAGCGCGGGCTGGCGAACATGGGCGCCTACATCGCATCCAAGAGCGCGGTGATCCGCCTGACCGAGTCGATGGCCGCCGAACTTCGCAGCCAGCGCATCAACGTCAACTGCGTGCTGCCGACCATCATCGACACGCCGGAAAACCGCGCCGACATGCCCGACGCCGATCCCGCGCAATGGGTGGCGCCGGCCGACCTGGCCGAGGTGATCGCCTTCCTGGCCTCGCCCGCGGCGCGCGCCGTGCACGGCGCCGCGCTACCGGTCACCGGGCTGAGCTGAGGGGCTCGGGCGCCTTCTGCCCGGCCAGGTCGACCCAGCCGCCGCCGATCGACTTGTACAGCTGGGTCGCCTGCAGCAGCACGTCGGCTTGGCTTTGCGACAGCTGCAGCTGGGCATTGAAGAGGCTGCGCTCGGCGTCCAGCACCTCCAGGTAGCTGGTGTAGCCACCGTCATAGCGCTTGCGCGCCAGCCGCGCATAGTTGGCCAGGGCCTCGGTCTGCTGCTGCGCGGCGTCGCGCGCCAGCTGCGTCTGGCGCACGCCCGTTAGCGCATCGTCGGTCTCGCGGAAAGCCGTCTGCACCGCCTGCCGGTAGTTGGCCACCGACACGCGCTGCGCCGCTTCGGCGCTTTGCACCTGGCCGGCGATGGCGCCGGCGGTGAAGATGGGCAGGCTGATGTCCGCGCCGTACGTCCAGGTGCGGGCGCTGCCGCTCCACAGGTCCGACAGCGAACGGCTGGCCGAGCCGAAGGCCCCGGTCAGCGAGATGCTGGGGAAGTACGCCGCCTTGGCCGCGCCGATCCGCGCGTTGGCCGCCACCAGCTGCTGCTCGGCCGCGAGCAGGTCGGGGCGCCGCTCGATCACCTGCGACGGCAGCCCGAACGGCACCGGCGGCATGCGCAGCGCCTGGATCGCCAGTCCGCGCGCGATCGGCCCCGGGTTGCGGCCGACCAGCACCGACAACGCGTTTTCCTGCTGCACGGCCTGCTGCTCCAGCTGGCGCTGCGTGCGCAGCGCACTCGCGTATTCGGAGCTCGCCTGGTTGACCTCGAGGTCGGACACCACGCCGCCCTGGCGCCGGCGCTGGAACAGGCGCAGCGTGTCCTCGCGCAGCCCCACGGTGGAGCGGGCGACCTCCACCTCGCGGTCCAGGTCGCGTAGCCGCACGTAGCCGGCGATGACCGCCGCCACCACCGACAGCACCGTGGCGCGCCGGGCTGCCTCGCTGGCGTTCAGTTCGGCGGCCGCCGCCTCGGTCAGGCGACGCGTCCGCCCGAACAGGTCGATTTCCCAGCTCGCCAGCAGGCTGGCCTGGAACGCGTTGTACGGGTTGGCGCCGGGTGCCGGACTGATGGTCTGCCCGCTCGCCCGCGTGCGGGCGCCCGAGACATCGGCACCCAGCTGCGGAAAGAGCTGCGCACGGGTGGTGCCCAGCGCGCCATAGAACTGGTCGACGCGTGCCGCGGCGGCCACGACGTCCTGGTTGCCCGCCAGCGCCTCGTCGATCAGCGCATCCAGCTGCGCGTCGCCGAACTGCTGCCACCACGCGCTGTCGGCCGCGCTTGCGCTGGCTGCGCCGGCATCGGCCGCGGCACGAAAGCGATCGGGCACGGTCAGCGTCGGCCGGGCATAGTCGGGCCCCAGCGTGCAACCGCAAAGCAGCAGGGCCGCGACGAGCGCGGCGTGCACGGCCCCGACCGGGCGCCGTTGCCCGGGCCGGTCACCGCGGCGCATGGTCCGCCTCTGCATCTGCCGCCGCGTCGCCCGCAGGCCCGGCTGCCGCGCCTTTCCTTCTGGCCCCGCGCTCGCTCAGGGTCTGCAGGCCCCAGAAGAACATCGGAATGAAGAAGATCGCGATCGCCGTGGCGCCCAGCATGCCGCCGATCACGCCGGTGCCCAGCGAATGCCGGCTGGCGGACGATGCGCCGCTGGCGATCGCCAGCGGCACGCAGCCGAGGATGAACGCCAGCGACGTCATGATGATCGGCCGCAGGCGCAGCCGGGCCGCGCCGATCGCGGCGTCGTACGGCGACATGCCTTCCTTGTGCTGCAGCTCCACCGCGAACTCGAAGATCAGGATGGCGTTCTTCGCCGCCAGCGCGATCAGCACGGTCAGGCCGATCTGGAAATACACGTCGTTCTCCGTGCCGCGCAGCCAGATCGCGACGATGGCGCCGAACAGCGCGAACGGCACGGCCAGCAGCACGCCCAGCGGCAGCGTCCACTTCTCGTACTGCGCCGCCAGGATCAGGAACACCATGACCAGCGCGAAGCCGAACACCAGGCCCGCGGTCGAACCGGCCGACTTCTCCTCGTAGGCCTGGCCCGACCAGGCAAATGAAAAGCCTTCGGGCAGCACCTCGCGCGCGACCGCCTCCATCGCGTCGAGCGCCTGACCCGAGCTGTAGCCCGGCGCCGGCCCGCCCGAGATCTTGGCCGCCGGGTAGTTGTTGAACCGGGTCACCAGGTCGGCACCGACCACGTAGCGCGTGCTCGCCATCGCCTTCAGCGGCACCATCTCGCCGCCGTGGTTGCGCACGTACATGTTCTGCAGGTCTTCCGGCTTGGTGCGGTAGTCGGGCTCGGCCTGCAGGATCACCTGGAACAGCCGGCTGTTCTTCGGGAACTGGCTCACGTAGAGCGAGCCGAACAGCGTCTGCAAGGTGCTGTAGACGTCCTGCACCGGCACGCCCAGGCTCTCGGCCTTGTCGCGGTCGACGTCCACCAGCAACTGGCGCGATCGGGTGTTGATGGTGGAGTTGACGCCGCGCAGCTGCGGCCGCGCATTCGCCTTGGCGATGATCTCGCGCGTGAGTTCCTCGAGCCGCTGCAGCGGCGCGTCGCCTTCGCTCTGCACCCAGAACTCGAAGCCGCCGGTGGTGCCCAGCCCGGGGATCGAGGGCGGGTTCACCGGGATCATCACCGCTTCCTGGTCCTTGGCGAATTCGCGCGCGGCGTCGTGGATCAGGGCGTCCGCCTTGTCGGATGCCGCCTGCCGCTCGGCGAATCCCTTGAGCGCCACGAACAGGAGGCCCGCGTTGGACTTGAGCTGCGAGTCGATCAGCGAGAAACCGGGCACGGTGGCCACCGACTGGACGCCGGGCTGCTGGCTGAACCATTTCTGCGCCCGGTCGGTCGCAGCTTCGGTGCGGTCCAGGCTGGCCGCGTCCGGCAGGATGGCGGCGGTGAAGATGTAGCCCTGGTCTTCCACCGGCAGGAACGAACCCGGCACGCGCTTGAACAGGCCGAGCATGATCACCACCATGCCCGCGATCAGCAGCAGCGACACGGCCGCGCGCCGGATCGCCAGCTGCGTGCTGCGGCTGTAGCCTTCGGTCACGCGGTCGAAGCCGCGGTTGAACCAGCCGAAGAAGCCCTTCCTGCCATGCTCGCTGCCCGGCGGGTGCGGCTTGAGCAGGATGGCGGCCAGCGCCGGCGACAGCGTCAGCGCCACCACGCCAGAGAGCACCACCGACACCGCGATGGTGACCGCGAACTGCTTGTACAGCTGCCCGGTGATGCCCGACAGGAACGCCACCGGAATGAACACGGCGCACAGCACCAGCACGATCGCCACCACCGGCCCGCTCACCTCGTCCATGGCGCGCTTGGCCGCGGTCTTCGGGTCGAGCCCGAACTCGCTCATGTTGCGCTCGACGTTCTCCACCACCACGATGGCGTCGTCCACCACGATGCCGATGGCCAGGATCATGCCGAACAGCGTCAGCATGTTGATCGAGAAGCCCATGGCCGTCATGCCGATGAAGGCGCCGACGATCGACACCGGCACCGCCAGGATCGGCACGATGGTGGCCCGCAAGCTCTGCAGGAACAGGAACACCACCAGCACCACCAGCACCAATGCCTCGAAGAAGGTGTGCACCACCTCGTTGATGGACTCCTTGACGAACTCCGTCGTGTCCAGCGCGATGTCGTAGTCCAGCCCCGGCGGAAAGCTCTTCTTCATGTCCGCCAGCGCCGTGCGCACGTCGGTCGCCACCTGCAGTGCGTTGGCGCCGGGCTGCTGGTAGACGGCGATGAGCGTCGCGGTCTTGCCGTTGTAGCGCGAGCGGATCGAATAGTCCTTGGCGCCCAGTTCGGCGCGGCCGATGTCCTTGACTCGCACGATGGCGCCGGTGCCGGCCTGCGCCCGCAGGATGATATTGTCGAACTGGGCCGGCTCGGTCATTCGGCCCGATGTCGCGACCGGAAAAGTCTGCTGCACCGGCGCCGCAGTCGGCGATGCGCCGAGGCGCCCGGCCGCGTATTGCTGGTTCTGCGCCGCCACCGCCTGCTGCACGTCGGTCGCCGTCAGTCCCAGGCTGGCCATGCGGTCCGGCTTGAGCCAGAGGCGCATCGCGTAGTCGGGCGCACCGAAGATCGAACTCTGGTTGGCGCCCGGGATGCGCTTGAGCGTGTCGAGCACGCTCATGTTGGCGAAGTTGGCGACGTAGGTCGCGTCCAGGCTGCTGTCGGGCGAGTAGATCGCCACGATCATCATGAAGGCCTGCGACTTCTTGGCCACCGACACGCCCTGCTGGCTCACCGCCGAGGGCAGCGTCGGCAGCGCCAGGTTGACGCGGTTCTGTACGTCCACCTGCGCCAGCGACGGGTCGGTGCCGATCTTGAAGTACACCGACAGCGTCATGTTGCCGGTCGAACTCGAGGTCGAGTTCATGTACATCATGTTGTCGGCGCCATTGACCTGCTGCTCGATCGGCGCGGCCACGTTCTGCGCCACCACCTCGGCACTGGCGCCGGGGTAGGAGGCGGTGACCGAGATCTGCGGCGGCGTGATCTCCGGGAACTGCGCGATCGGCAGGTTGGCCATCGCCACCGCCCCGGCCAGCACCAGGATGATGGAGATCACGGCCGCGAAGACCGGCCGGTCGATGAAGAAGTGCGCGATCTTCATCAGGCCGCCGCCAGCGCGATGTCGACCCGGCGCGCCTGCACCGGTGCCTGGCCACCGGTGATGTCGGCCGGCTTTCGCAGCTCGATGCGGCCGGCCGGCACCCCGGCGGCTACCAGTGCGTCGCGCACCGCCTGTGCGCGCTGCCTGGCCAGCGCCCGGTTGCGCCGCGCGCTGCCGGTGCTGTCCGCGTAGCCCTGCAACGTGACGCGCAAGTGCGGCTTTGCCTTCAGTTCGGCGGCCAGCGCCGCCAGCACGGCGCGGCCGGTGGCGTCCACCCGGGCACGGTCGGAGTCGAAGTACACGGCGCGCGGCGCCGCGCCTGCAGGTGCGGGCGCGCCTGGGGTTGCCGCGCTTGCGCCAGTCGCGCCAGCTGCTCCAGTCCCAGTGGTCGCCGCGGGCGCGCCTCCCGAAGATCCCGCGGATGCCGTTGCCGCGGCATGCGCCGCGGTCCCCGCGCCCGCTGGTGCGGAAGCCGGCGACGCGGCGGCGGCGCCGCCGGCGGCGGGCGCGGGCAACGCCTGCGCAGGGACCTCCTTCGCCTGCACCGCCATCCCGGGCGCCAGCCGCATGAAACCATCGACCACGACGCGCTCGCCGTCCTTGAGGCCTTCGCTCACCAGCCACTGGTCACCCAGCCAGTCGCCGGCCACCACGGGCCGCTGGTTCGCCTTGCCGTCGGCATCGACCACCCAGACGAACTGGCCGCGCGGCCCTTCCTGCACGGCGCGTTGCGGCACGGCAATGGCCCCCGGTCGCGAGAAACCGATCACGTTGACGCGCACGAACTGCCCGGGACGCAGCTGGCCGTCGGGGTTTGGCAGCTCGGCACGCAGGAGGAAGGTGCCCGTCTCCTGGCTGAACGCGGCGTCGGCGAAGGTGATGCGGCCCTTGGCCGGAAACACCGAGCCGTCCGCCAGCACCAGCTCCACCCCGTAGCGGTCACCCGGCGCGGGCGTGAGCAGGCCCCTCTTCACCTCGTCCTTCACGCGCAGGCTTTCGTTTTCCGAGAGGCTGAAGTTCACCCGCATCGGGTCGAGCCGGGCCACGTAGGTCAGCAGGCTGTTGGATGCACTGACGTAAGCCCCCTCCTGCACCTTGGCGAACGAGCTGAGGCCGGCCAGCGGCGACGCGATGGTGGTGTAGCCCAGGCGAAGCTGCGAGTCGGTCACCTTGGCGTTGGCCGCCTCGACGGCCGCGGCCGCGGCCTGCGCCTGCCCCGTGGCGTCGTCGAGATCCTTCGCCGCGAGCGCGTTGTCCGCCACCAGCGGCTTGACCCGGGCCAGGTTGGCACGGGCGGTGGTCAGGCGCGCCTGCTGCTGGGCCAACTCGGCCCGGGCGGCCTGCAGGTCCGCCTCGAACGGCTTGCGGTCCATGAGGAACAGGGGCTCGCCCGGCTTGACGAAGCTGCCCTCGCGGTAGACGCGCTTTTCCAGGAAGCCGTCCACGCGCGCCCGGATCTCGACCTGCTGGGCGCTCTCTGTCTGGCCGACGAACTGGAAGGTCACCGGCAGGGTCTGCGCCTTGACCGTCAGCGCCGAGACCGCTGCCGCACCCGGCCCCGCGGCCGCAGGCGCCGGCTCCTTCGAGCACGCGGCCACCAGCACCGCCAGCAGGAGCACAGCCGTCCCCAGGACAGGCCGTGCATCGACCGCTCCGACTCCTGCGGAAAACATCATCCTGACTCCTCTCGGCCTGTACGCCGGGCTGACTCTTTCACATGATGCAAACGCTCGCGCGAGTCTAATTGTCATTTGTCCGTTCCGTGCGGGCTTGCCGCTGCGTCGGGTCGGCGCGACACACCCGCCCTCTCCGGGACTTGCCATGCGGCACCCCAACGCGTGTAATCGGCGCCAGCGATTACAGGAGAACGCCCTTGCCTGATCGATCAGCCCTGCGCGGATGGCCTGTCTGGCTCGGCCTTTCGGCCCTGGCCGGCGCCGCGCAGGCGCAAGGCAGCAGCGTCACCGTGTACGGCGTGGCAGATGCCTACCTCACTGGCATCTGGGGCGGAGCAGGCAGCATCACCCAGCTGCAGTCCGGCGGCCTGTCCGGCTCGCGCCTGGGCTTTCGCGGGCGCGAAGACCTGGGCGGCGGGCTGTACGCCAACTTCGTCCTCGAAACGGGCCTCAACATGGACGACGGCACCTACGGCCAGGGCGCCGTGTTCGGGCGCCAGTCCTTCGTCGGCGTGGGCTCGACGTCCCTGGGCGCGGTCACGCTGGGACGCCAGTACACGGGCTTCTGGCACGTCACCGACGAATTCAGCGAATTCTCCAACTCCGGCAACGGCCCGAGCAGCGCGGTCATCGGCGGCTTCGGCGGCTACGAGCCGGTGCGCGGCTCGCTCGACAGCGGCACCGGCAACGGCGGCCCGGCGCGGCTCAACAATGCCGTCAAGTACGAGTCTCCGGTATGGGCCGGCTTCCGCTTCGGCATGCAGGGCGGCTTCGGCGAGGTGGTCGACGACGCCAGCGGCAACCGCGTGCTCGACGCCTACGCGCGCTATGCGCAAGGCCCGGTCGACATCGCCGCGGCCTACGTGGACGACCGCGGCGGCAGCGTGCTGCCCGACGCCGCTCGGCGCAGCTACATCGTGGCGGCGGCCTACAGCTTCGGCAACCTGAAGGTGCGCGGCGCCTATCTCGAGGTCGATGACCGCAGCAGCTTCAACCAGGACGGTTCGGGCTGGTGGGTGGGCGCCGACTATCGCCTGGGCACCAGCCTGGTGAAGATCCAATACGTGGTCAATGCGCCCAGCTACGTCAGCGACGCGCACACCCAGGGCATCGGCCTGGGCTACGAATATTCGCTGTCCAGGCGCACCACCCTCTACACCTCGGTCAGCTATTTCAAGAACGACGTCAACGCCGGCCTGGGACGCGCCTCGTTCACCATTCCCAGCGGCCTGACCACCACCGCCGACAACGACCTGACGCAGTGGGTCGGCGGCATGCGCTTCACCTTCTAGCTTCGCCTTCCTCTTCCTGTGACTCAGCCCACGGGCCGGCAGGCGGCGCGGACGATGCGCTCGGTCGGGTTCGGACTCATGCCGCGGAACGCCATGGGCTGCGGATTGCCCCGGTAGTCCTGCTTGCGCAGGACCGCGCCCTGCCACAGCGGCGCCTCGTAGAACGCGATCTCCAGGTACTGGGCGCGCCCGGCACGGCAGTCGAAGCGCACCAGCGCATGGTAGGACCGGTAGGGCACGCCGTCCCAGCTGCGGCGCTCGTGCGCACGGTTGACGCGCAGCGCCATCACGCGCCCCTGCTCCTCGGGAGCAAAGTCGGACAACTCGACCTGCACCGTCTCGGCCCGCTCGTTGGCCGGATCGCCAGCGACGGTGAACCAGGCCGGCGGCTGTGGGGCGCCGGGCTGCGGCTGCGCCATGGCGAAACTCGCGCCGGCACAGCACGCAACCATGCCCAGCCAACCCGCGAATGCTTTGATCTTGCCGACGACCACAAATTTCCTCGCTTCTCTTGCGCCAAATTCTAGGTGGCGCCGTTTCGTTTCCTGACAGTGATTGCGGCCATTCGATGCGCAGGAACAACGATCGTCAGCCGCGCGGATCTTGCCGAAGCACGCCATGCAGCGCCAGGCGCGACTGCCGCGCCAGCGCCTGCAGGTCGGGGCGCCCGACCGCGCCGATGAAGGCATGGGCGAACATGCCGTAGAGGACGGTATGGCCGACCCGCGCCAGCTCGCGCAGCCGCGGCGGCGGCGGTGCATCGTCCGCGGCAGCCAGGGCAGCGGCCCAGGCGTCGACGAAGCGCTCGTACATGCGGCGATAGGCCTCGGCGCCCGAGAGGTGCCGCTCGAGCAGGTAATGACTGCCCCATTGCGCGGGGTGGGCGCGATGCGCCTCGACCATCGCATCGACGATCGTCCCGGCCATGGACGCCATCGACGCCCCGGCGTCGGCCTGCGCCGCGTCGCGCAGGATGGCCAGCAAGGCCTTCGAGCGCATGTGCAGGCACACCCTGGCCAGGTCTTCCTTGCTCGCAAAGTACTCGTAGAAACTGCCCAGGCCCGTCCCGGCCACCAGCGCGATCTCGCGGATGGTGATGGCGCCGTAGTCGCGCTCCTCGAGCAGGCGCACGAAGGCCTCCTGCAATGCGTGCGACGTCTGCAGAGCCCGGGACTGGCGCGGCCGGCGTCGCGCCGTGCTCGCGCTCTTCCTAGAATCGGGACCGGACTGCCGTTGCACCATGCGCGCATTCTGGACGAGGCCGGCATCCATAGCGTCCGCCCTCGTCTCGACCCACCCGAGCCGGCACGCCCCCGGACCAAGACATGACCCCATACGACAAGAACGAATCGTCCAGCGAACCCATGCCGACCGCGGTGTTCACGCGCGAGGGCGAAGACCGGTGGCAGGCCAGCGTGCTGGCCCGCGGCCCCTGGGACCCGCGCGCACAGCATGGCGGCGCCCCGTGTGCGCTGTTCGTCCACGTCGCGCAGCAGGCCATGGCCGAGCCGGGCTGGCAACTGGCCCGGCTCACGGTCGAACTGATCCGTCCAGTGCCGTTGGGCGCACTGCAGACGCGCTGCACGCCGCAGGCGGCACGCTCGACTGCCCGGGTCGGCATCGACCTGCTGGCCGGCGACACGCTGGTGGCGCGCGCCCATGTCCTCATGCTGCGCCAGCAGGACGTGCCCCTGCCCGAAAGCGCGCCCGGCTGGCAACCCGACCGGCTGCTGCCGCCGCCGGCCGGATGCACGCAGCGCCTGAGCATCCCGGGGCTGCCCGAAGGCGTGTCGTTCTACGGCAGTGTCATGGACATCCGGGTCGCGCAGGGCGATCCGCTGCAGCCCGGCCCCGGCGCGGCCTGGTTCCGCACCGTGCTGCCGCTCGTGCAGGGGCAACCCGATTCGCCCGCCATGCGCGCGGTCGCGGCGGCCGACTTCGGCAATGGACTGAGCTGGGTGCTGCCTGCCGAACGCTACGTGTTCGCCAATGCCGACATCAGCGTCCACCTGTTTCGACAGCCCGATGGCGAATGGATCGGCGTGCAGGCGCAGACGCAGATGGACGCAAGCGGCGCCGGCACGACGCTGTCCAGGCTCTACGACGAGCGAGGCAGTATCGGAGTGGCCATCCAGACCCTGGCGCTGCGCGCGCGCTGAGGCTCGGCGGGGCGCCTATAGCGGCTGGATCACCGCCAGGATGTTGCCTTCGCTGTCCTTGAACCAGGCGGCCCTGGCGCCGCCGGCGGTATAGATGCCCTGTCCGTCGTCGCCGGGCATCCCGGGATAGCGCTCCAGGGTGACGCCGCGCGCCGCCAGGTCGGCCACCTCCCGCTCGATGTCGCCCACCTCCCAGAACGCCTGGCTGGCCTTGGAAGTGCCGGCGTTCGGCGTCGGATAAAGGAAGCAGGCGGTGCCGCCGGCGAACTCGTAGGTCACGCCGCCGGCGATGTCGCGCGCGGGCTTGAGGCCCAGCTTGCCTTCATAGAAGCGGCGCGCCCGTTCGACATCCTGCGCCGGGAGGTAGGAGTACATCAATGCGTCTTGCAGCATGCGGTTCTCTCCGGTCCAAGCCCCCGAAGGGACGGCATGCCATTGTGGACGTCCGGCCGCGGCCGGCGGCGCCGGGGCGGCCAAGCCCCTTTGCCCGGTGGAGGAAGCGGCGGCGGATCAGCCGCGGCTGGGAATCACCAGGCCGCGCTGCACGGCCGGACGCGCCGCGAACACGTCCAGCACGCGGTTGACCTCGGCGAAGTCGGCGAAGCCCACCAGGTCGCCCGCGCCATAGAAGCCCACCAGGTTGCGCACCCACGGGAAGATGGCGATGTCGGCAATCGTGTAGTCATCGCCCATGACCCAGGCGCGGCCCTTGAGGTGCGCGTCCAGCACACCCAGCAGGCGGCGCGACTCGGCGACGTAGCGGTCGCGCGGGCGCTTGTCCTCGTAGTCCTTGCCGGCGAACTTGTTGAAGAAGCCCACCTGGCCGAACATCGGGCCGATGCCGCCCATCTGGAACATCAGCCACTGCACCGTCTGCCAGCGCGCCGCTGGGTCGGACGGCATGAGCCGGCCGGTCTTGTCCGCCAGGTACAGAAGGATTGCGCCCGATTCCCAAAGCGCCAGCGGCTTGCCACCCGGCCCGTCGGGATCGATCAGCGCCGGGATCCTGTTGTTCGGGTTGAGCGAGAGGAACTCGGGCGAAGTCTGGTCGTTCTTGCCGAAGTCGACCAGATGCGCCTCGTACGGAAGGCCGGTTTCCTCCAGCATGATCGACGCCTTGACGCCGTTGGGCGTGTTGAGCGAATACAGCTGCAGGCGCTCGGGATGAGCGGCGGGCCACTTGCGGGTGATGGGGAAGTCGTCGAGAGTCTTGAATGTGATGCTCATGGGCCGCATTCTGACCCACCGGCGGCGTGGCGCGCAAAATCGAAGGCACGGCGCCCACCTGGCGGCGGCCTGACCTGGGGAACGCATGCTTGTGGTTTGCGGCGAGGCACTCATGGACGTCTTCGTCGCCGGGGACACGTCCACCGGAATGGCGCTGGACGCGCGCGTCGGCGGCTCGCCCTTCAACGTGGCGATCGGGCTCGCGCGCCTGGGCCAGCCGGCAGCCTTCTTCGGCGGCCTCTCCCGCGGCGCCCTGGGCGAGCGGCTGGCGCAGGCACTGCGCGAAGAGGGCGTGCACTGCGCGTCGCTGGCGCGCCTGGACGCACCCACGACGCTGGGCCTGGTGGAACTGGACGCGCAGGGCGTACCCAGCTACAGCTTTCGCGGCCAGGCCTGCGCCGACCGCCTGCTGGAGCCGAACGCCCTGGCGCTCCTGCCCGCGTACATCAGCGCCGTGCAGGTGGGCTCGTACGCGACCGTGGTCGAGCCCATCGCGTCGACAGTACGCGCCTTGGTCTTGCGCGAGCGCGGACGCTGCCCGGTCTGCTACGACCCCAACGTGCGCCTCGACGTCGAGCCGGACATCGCGCGGTGGCGCGAGGTGCTGCACTGGATGATGCCGCGCTGCGACCTGCTCAAGCTCAGCGAGGAAGACCTGGCCCTGCTGCGGCCGGGCCTGGCGCCGACGTCCTTCGCCGGCGAGGCGCTGGCCGCCGGCGTCGGCCTCGTGGTCGTCACCAGCGGTGCCGGCGGCGCCGCCGGCTGGTCCCCGGTCGGTGAAATGCAGGTGCCGGCGCACCCGGCGGCGGTGGTCGATACCGTGGGGGCGGGCGACAGTTTCCAGGCAGCCCTGCTCGCCTGGCTGGGCGAAAGCGGCAAGCTCCAGCGCGACGAGCTGCACGCCCTCGCCTCCGCCGAGATCGGCGAGGCCCTGCGTTTCGCTGCCGCGGCTGCCGCCATCACCTGCGCGCGGCGTGGCGCCGACCTGCCGCGGCGCACGCAACTGCCCTGAATCGCCGCTGCCGGCCGATGGCCCCGCGAAGCGCCCGGCGCGCCATCAGGGCGCCGGCTCGCCCTCGAGCACGGCGGACGGCGCCGCGCCCGTTGCGTCGCCCCGCGGTTCGGCGCCGCGACGCACACGCTCGGGCGCGAAGTAGATCGCGGTCCAGCCCGCGTCGAGCTTGAACGGCTGCTCGCTCGAATAGATGCGGAATGCACCGCTTGGCGTGATGCCGCCCAGCAGCCACCAGTCCTCGCCCAGGGTGCCCATGCGCTCCTTGAACTCGTTCCAGCCCCAGGCATAGGTGAAGTTCGATGTCTGGATGGTCCAGCCCTGCCGAAGACGCCAGTCCAGCGAGTGATAGGTCGCCTCCTCGTTGAAGGCGAAGTAGCCGCGCGTCTGGATCGGCACGCGCCGCGACGCCTTGTCCGTCAGGTAGTGGATCGCCAGCTGGAACGTGCGGTGGTGTCCCACGCGCCGCCCGTGTCCCTTGCAGACGAGCGCGTTGTAGGAGTCGTTGTCGGTGGCGCACAGGACGTAGCTCAGGTGCTGCACCTCCATCACTTCCTCGGCATGTTCCGACAGGAACTCGCCATAGAACACCTCGATGCCGAGCATGCGAGCGTCCTTGAGCTGCTCGTAGTCCCGGTCGACCAGCAGCACCTCGACCTTCAGCCGCTGCAGCGCCTTGGCGAAGGCGCAGGTCCAGGGCGAGGCGCCGACGATCAGCAGGCCCGAATCGGACTTTGCAGCAAGGCCCAGCCTGCGCGCCATGCGCCCCAGCGTCAGGCCGTGCGCCAGCACCGTGACCATGACGATCAGGAACGTCGCCGGCAGCAGCTTCTGCGCGTCCGGGTAGCCGGCCTTGACCAGCGCCGGCCCGAAGATGCCGGCGGTGGCCACCGCCACGATGCCGCGCGGCGCGATCCAGGCCAGCAGCTTCTTGTCCTCGACGCGCATCGGCGCGCCCAGCGTCGCCAGGCCGATGGACAGCGGACGCACCACGAACAGGACGACCAGCACGAAGCCGACGATGCGCCAGTCGATCAGCATCAGGTCCTCGGCGAGCAGCTGGCCCGGGATGACGATGAACAGCACCGACAGCAGCACCACCGTCAGGTTCTCCTTGAAGCGCTGCAGCGACTCGCGCTCCATCAGTTCCATGTTGCCGATCACCAGGCCCATCAGCGTGACGGCGAGCAGCCCGGCCTCGTGCTGCACCCGGTTGCTCGCCCAGTAGGCGGCCAGCACCAGCACCATCAGCACCGGTGCCTTGAGATGTTCCGGCGCGCCGCCGCGCCTGTAGATCCAGCCGATCAGCCAGCCGCCCAGGCCGCCGAAGATGAGCGCCGCGCACACCGCCAGCGCCACGCCCTTGAGCGTGGCGACCATGCCGCCGCCGATGGTGAAGTACTGGAAAGCCAGCACGGCCAGCAGCACGCCGATCGGGTCGTTGACGATGCCTTCCCACTTGAGCAGCGCGGCCGACTCCTTGTTGAGCCTGGCCTGGCGCAGCAGCGGCAGGATCACGGTCGGGCCGGTCACCACCAGGATCGCGCCCAGCACGATCGCCACCGGCCAGTGCAGCCCGCCGACATAGTGCGCCGCCAGGCTGCCGAACAGCCAGGCCAGCGGCGGCCCCAGCACCGTGAGCCGCCCGATGCCGCGCCCCACGCGCCTGAACTCGTTGACCTTCAGGTCCATCCCGCCCTCGAACAGGATGATGGCCACGCCCAGCCCGATGAGTTCGCTCAGGTCCTCGGGGGCGATGGACAGCTTGACGATGCCGCCGACCGGACCGAGCAGCAGGCCGACGGCGATCAGCACGACGATGGACGGCAGGCGGACTTGCGCGGCCAGCCACTGACTGGCCAGGCCGGCACACAGGACGATCAACAACAGGGTGGCTGAATGCACGGCTTGGCTTTGTCGAGCGGTGGGGCGCCGATTGTCGCCGCTGCACGGGAAAGAAATAGACACAATCCGGCGAGAATGCGCCGAGCGTTTACCTTCGAAAGGCGGCCACGCGTGCCCGAAATCCTGCCCTGCCAGTACCAAGCCGTACCCGCCCTGCCCTTCACCGGCGCCAGGGGGGCGTTCGCCGGGCTGCGCCGGATCGTTGCGGTGGCCATGCTGCTGGCAATGCTGGTGGCGGGATGGCCGGCCCGGGCGCAGGGCGAAGGTGCGGCCGGCCAGGCCGCCTCGGCGCCGGTGCGGGCGCCGGTCCCGGCGCGGATCAGCGTGCTCAACCGCCACGTGGTCACGCTGCGCAGCGACTTCCTGGGCAACTCGCCGCAGGACAGGGCGCGGCGTGCCGAGGAAGTGATCGGGGACGTGCTCGATCGCGGCGGCCCCGGGACGGTCAGCGTGCAAGGGCAGCCGCAAGGCAAGGCCATGATGATCGACGGCAGCTTCGTGTTCCTGCTCACCCCCGGCGATGCCGATGCCGTGGGCGGGCAGACGCCGGAGGCCCAGGTCGCTTCGGCGCAGCAGGCGCTGGAGCAGGCCATTGCGGCAACGCGAGAGTCGCGCGACCGGGGGCGCCTGATGTGGGCCACGGTGCACGCGGTGACCGCCACTGTCATCTTCGCGGTGCTCGTGTGGGGCCTGATGTGGCTGCGCCGCAAGCTGGTCGTGCACACCACCCGCCTGCTGGCAGCCAAGACGGCTGGCGTGAAACTGGCCGGCCTGCCGCTGTTCCGGTTCACCCGGCTCTACGAGATGTCGAGCATCCTGGTGCGCCTGGTGGCCGGGGTGGTGCTGGCGGTGCTCAGCTACGAATGGCTGGCCTACGTGCTCAAGCGCTTTCCCGTCACGCGCCCTTGGGGCGAGCAGCTGGGCAGCTTCGTCTTCGGCGTGGCACGGCGCATCGGCGGCGGCATCGTCGACGCCCTGCCCGACCTGTGCGTGGCGCTGGTCATCTTCGCGCTTGCGCGCGGCGTGGTACTGACCATGCGGCCCGTATTCCACCGCGTCGAGCAGGGCCGCAGCGCGCTCGGCTGGCTCGACGCCGACCTGGTCGCGCCCACGCGGCGCATCTTCGAGATCGTGGTCTGGCTGTTCGCCATCGCCATGGCCTATCCGTACCTGCCGGGCTCGCAAAGCGATGCGTTCAAGGGCATCTCCGTGCTGATCGGCCTGATGGTCACGCTGGGCGGCTCCAACCTGGTGGGCCAGGCCGCCAGCGGCATGATCCTGATGTACTCGCGCACCGTGCGCGTGGGCGAGTACGTGCGCATCCAGGAACAGGAAGGCACGGTCGTCGACCTGGGCACTTTCACCACGAAGATCCGCACCGGCCTGGGCGAGGAAATCACCTTCCCCAACGCGGTGATCATGGCCAACGTGACCAAGAACTACTCGCGCACCGTGCGCGGCACAGGCTATATCCTCGACACCACCATGACGATCGGCTACGACACGCCGTGGCGCCAGGTGCAGGCCATGATGCTCGAGGCGGCGCGCCGTACCGAAGGCGTGGTGGCAGACCCCGCGCCGCAGGTCTTCCAGACCGCGCTGCAGGACTACTACGTGGAATACCGGCTGGTCTGCCAGGCCATCCCGACGCGCCCGCGTCCGCGCGCCGAAGCGCTGGCGGCGCTGCATGCCAACCTGCTGGACGTGTTCAACACGCACGGCGTGCAGATCATGTCGCCGCATTATCTCGGCGACCCGGCGGACGTGAAGGTCGTGCCGCCGGAAAACTGGTGGGCCGCACCTGCCGCCAGGCCGCCGCAGCGCGAAGGCACCAGCGCTTCGTGACGACGGACACCGCACGCTTCGTCGCCGACGTATCGACCAATCGGCACAACCGCGCCATCCTGGACCGCTGGGAAGACCTGGCATTGCCAGACGGATGGCTGGTCGCCGGCTGCCTGTTCCAGACCGTATGGAACCTGCAGGCCGGGCGCCCGCCGGAGGCCGACATCAAGGACTACGACCTCTTCTACTTCGACGCCGAAGGACTGAGCGAAGCAGCCGAGCAGCGCACCCAGGCCCGGGTTCAGGCCGTGCTGGACGACCTGGGCATTGCCGTCGAGGCGACCAACCAGGCCCGGGTGCACCTCTGGTACGAGGCGCATTTCGGCCAGCCGTACGAGCGGCCGTTGCGCAATGCGCGCGAAGGCATCGAGCGCTTCCTCGTGCCGGCCACCTGCGTGGGCATGCGGCCCGGCGAGGTGTATGCGCCGTACGGACTCGATCTGCTGTACGACGGCCGGCTGGGCATGAACCCGCTGGTGCCGCACCGCGCCCTGTTCGAGCGCAAGGTGGCGTCCTATCGGGCGCGCTGGCCGGCGCTGCAGGTGATCGCTCCGGCGGCCTGACATGCCACCGGCCCGGCCACGGCGTCAGTTCGCCGGCACGGCCTGGCCGACGGTGGCCGAAGGCGGGTCGTCCGAGGCCTGCCCCGTCGGCAGCAGGTCGCCCCACTGCGCGGCGCTTTGCGACAGGCCCTTCATGAGATCGTCGGCCATGGCTTCGAGCAGCCGCGTCTCGCGCCGGTCCAATTGGCGCGGCTCCTGGTCGAGCAGGCACAGCGTGCCCAGCACGAAGCCTGCGCTGTCGCGCAACGGCGCGCCGGCATAGAAGCGGATTCCCTTGGCGCGCAGCGCCTTGTTGCCGGCAAAGCGCAGGTCCTTGGTCACGTCGGGCACGACCATCGTGCGCATGCTGGTCACCACGTGCCCGCACAGCGACGAAGCGCGCGGCATGGCCAGGTCGTCGCCGCGCGCGCGCACGGCATGCCCCGCTTCGGTCGAACGCAGCGCGCCGTGCGCTCCGGCGACCGTCTGCGTGTCCTTCTCGATCAACGACACCATCGCAAGCGGCATGTCGAAGATGTCGGCCGCGCGCTGGGCGGCGGCGTCGAACAGCAGGCGCGCACGCGGATCCCGCGCGCCGCTGGCGTCGAGCGCGGCAAGGCGCTCGACGTCCTCCTCGGGCACGATCGCCTCGAGCACGCTGTCGCTCAGCTGCTCGCCCAGCAGCTCGGCGATCCGGACCACCGCCTCGTCGACCGAGCCGACCACGGCGTCGGCCCCGAGCAGGTCGGCATCGCCCGCCTCGGCGGCCGGCGGCGCAGCGTTCCACAATCCCAGCACCACCTTCAACTGCGGCCAGCGCCGGCGCAGACGCCGGCAGAAGCCGCGCGCAGCCACCTGCGGCTCCGGACTGAAGTACGACAGGCAGACGCACTGCACGCCGTCCAGGTCGAGGCCGGCGACGTGGTCCGCCGTGACCACGGCCGGTGGCCGGTGCGTGGAGGGATGGCCGGCCAGCGACAGCGCATGCGCGCACATGCGCGCGGCCAATCCGTCGATCTCCCATTTGCCGCCGATGCACACCACCTGCACCGGCGCACCGGCGGCGGAGTTGGCGGGAAACTGTTCCTGCATCTCGTCGATCAACGCGTCCATGCCGGTCACCACGCGGTGGCGATGCTCGGCGGTGGCCACGCTGCTGTGGTCGCTCGACGCCATGCGCAGCACACCCAGCCCGGTCTCGGCGTAGAACGCGGTGGGGTTGTCGTCGGTCACCTGCTCCACGGCGAGCTCGCTGGCTTCGTCGATGTCGCCGGCGATCAGCCGCTGGTAGAGGCGCGTGCGCAGGTCCAGCACCGGCTGGCTGCCCAGCAGCACGTCGAGAAAGCGCAGTCGCGGCAGGTGGCGGCCGAACACGAGCAGGCAGACCGTCAAGGGCGTGGACATGATCAGGCCCACCGGGCCCCACAGCGCGGTCCAGAACGTGGCGGCCACGATCAACGACATGGCCGACAGCCCGGTGCTGTGGCCGTACAGCCATGGCTCGATGATGTTGTTGCTCACCAACTCCAGCACGACGATCAGCGAGATGGTCCACAGCACCATGCTCCAGCCCGGGTCGACCGCCACCGCCAGGGTGATCGGAAAGGCCGCCGAGATGACCGGACCGAGATACGGCACGAAGCGCATGACCGCGGCGACCGCGCCCCATAGGATTGCGCCCGGCACGCCGATGAGCCACAGGCCGGCGGCCATCGGCACGCCGTACGTGAGGTTCACCACCAGCTGCATCGTCAGGTAGCGGCTGATGCGCCGGCTCGCCTCGTCCATGGCGTCGGTCGATCGGTGCAGGCTGCCGCCCAGCAGCCGCACCAGCCGGTCGCGCAGGTCCAGCCGGTCGAGCAGGATGAGCACGACGAACACCAGCACGATGCCCAGGTTCACCAGCGGCCCGCTGCCCGCCTCGATCACCCGCGCCGCCTGCTCGAATGGCGTGGGCTGGCGCGGCTCGACCTGCACCCGCTGCGGTGGCGGCGGGCCTTCGGACTTCTTCGCCGGCGGCGAGGCCTTCTCGACCTCGTGCTTGACGGTATCGATGGTCTTCATCGCGCCGTCGAACATGCCCGGACGGTCGACGCTCTCGCGCAGGTCGCGCATCTTGAGCCTGATGTTGCTCTGGTAGGTGGGCAGCTGCGAGCTCAGCGCGCTGACCTGCATGCCGAGGAACAGGCCGCCCAGCGCCAGCACCACCAGGCACATCCCCACGACCATCACGACGGCCGGCGCGCGCGGCAGGCCCCAGCGGCGCAGCCGCACCACCAGCGGATCGAGCACGAACCCGAACAGGAAGGCCAGTGCCAGCGGCACCAGGATGATGCGGCCGAAGTACAGCGCCGCGATGATCAGCGCGCCGGTCATCAGCGCGATCACCAGCTTGAGTTCCGGCAGCAGCGACAACAGCGCCGGGGCGGTGCTGGCGGCCGGCAGCAGCGCATCGAAGCCGCTCGCGGAGGCTTCGCTGCCGCTCGATGCTTGTTGCCGGCCGTGCGGCGGCTCGGCCGGCGCCTGTGTGGCCTCTCGCGTGGTCATCGGCCTTCAACGCCGGGCAAGGCAGCGTTCAATGAAAGAACAGCGCGATCAGGATGATGACCGGGATTGGCACACCCAGAAAGAAAAGCAGAAGCGAACGCATGCGGATCTCCTGTCGTTGTTCATCAAGTAAGCAGGTGCGGCCCGACGCTCAAGCGTCGCGCCGGCGGCCGCCATAGGTGGCGGCAAGGCTGGCGACGAAGGCGCCGACGAAAAGCGACACCACCAGCCACAGCGCTGCATAGGCAGAGGCCTTGCGCGCGGCGTCGGCCGCCTCGCGGGCCTTGGCTTGCGCCTGCTGCAGCTCCGTCTGCGCCTTCGCGTAGACCACCTGCACGCGCTTGTTGGCCTCATCCTGGCTCAGTCCGGTGCGTTGTGCAACAAGCTGGGCCACGCGATCTGCGTCTTCGGCCGGCAAGGCGTCGTGGCGCAGGCCGTTGAGGAAGATGCGGCCGACCTCGGCGCCGTTGGCCGCGGCGTCAGGGGTCGGCGCGGCAGCCGTTTGCGAGGCCGGGTCGCGACGGAACAGGGCGTCCGTGTAGTAGCCGAGCATGCCGGCGCCTTCCTCGCTGCCCTGGCTGCCGCCCTTGGTACTTGCGGCTGCCGCAGCGCCGCCGGCGCCGGCCGCTGCGGCGGCACCCCCGGCGATGGTGGCTCCGGCACGCGCGCCCGCTCCGGCGATGGCGCCGACGGCCGAGCCCAGTACCGCGGCAGTGAACAGCGTGGCGACGCTCCATGCCAGGAAACCGTGCGCGGTGTCGCGGAAGTACACCTCGTCGACCTGCACGCCGGACCAGCGGCCGCGCAGCCGCCCGGCAAGATAGCCGCCCACGCCGGAAGCGGCCAGCTGCGTGAAACTCAGCCATCCGATCGCCGCCGCGCCGATCGCGGTCGCCCCGGCGCCCTGGCCGGACCAGGGGCTGACGGTCGTCAGCCCGAGCCCGGTGCCGAGCAGGAGCAGGATCAGCGACAGCGCCGCCGCACCGGCGGCGCCGGCAAGGATGGCGCCCCAGGAGACGCCGCTCGCCAGCGCGTCGGCGTCCAATTGCAGCGGCTGTGCTTCCACACCGTAAGGCGGGCGGCCGACGCGGGCGTTGTCAGTATTGAGTGCCACGGCTGATGCTCCTTGTTGTCTGGCAGCAGCAGTTTGGTTGCGACATGTCGCCGCGGCGGTAGGCCGCTTCGCCGACGCCGCGTAGTCCGCGTGCTCGCCGTCGGCCCGGGCGCCCCGCGTGCGCCTCAGGCGCTGCCGAGCAGCACCAGGCCGGGAAAGTGCGTCAGCGCCCGCGCCAGCGGCAGGACAGAGCCCGCGGGAACGAGCTGCATCGTCAGGCAGTCGCGCAGGCCGGTTTCGCGCAAACCGGGCTCGTCCGGCAGCAGCACGCACGTGTCGCCCCAGGCCGCATCGCCGCGCCAGACCGGTGACGGCAGTTGCGCGGACGGCGCGGCCACCGCCGCAGCCAGGCGCCCGAACAGGCGGGCGACGACGACCACCATCACCTGCTCGCGATGCCGGCGCATGTAGGCGATCACGTGCCGCGCCCTCGCCCCGCGGACCTCGAGCGGCTCGTAGCTGCCGTACAGGAAGAGATCCGGCGCCAGGCGATGCAGCTCGAGCAGCCGCCAGACCGCCCACAGCTTTGCGCGGCCGTCCCCGGCGGCATCGACCAGCCCGGCCACTGCGCGCGGCAGTTCCTGCGGCGCCTCGGCCAGGGCCTGCAGCTGTTGCAGTGCCAGGTCGCGGGCGCGGTAGTCCACCGGGCGGCGATTGTCCGGGTCGACCAGGCTGCGCTCGATCAGCTCGCAGCCCTGGTACACGTCGGGCACGCCCGGCGCGGTGAACTTCAGCAGGGCCAGGCTCAGTGCGCCGAGCGCCGCGAAGGGATCGAGACGGTCGACGAAGTCGCCCAGCGCGCGCCGGAAGCCGTCCGGCCCGGCGCCGTCCAGCGCACCGCGCACGAACGTCTCGAGCGCCTGCTCGTAGTCGGCATCCGGCCGCGTCCAGCTGGTGGCGCTCTTGCCTTCGCGCGCAGCCTTGTGCATGTAGGCCACCATGCGCGCGGCGAAGTCCTGCGCGTGCGCGCCGCCCGCCGGCAGTGCGCCCACCGCGGTCTGATAGAACAGGTACTCGTGCGCGGGGGAGACACCGGTCGACAGCGGCCCATTGAGCGTGCGCCAGTGCTGCACCGCGGCACGCCAGGGCTCGGCGAACTCGGACAGCAGGTCGATGCGCAGCCGCACGTCCTCCGACCGCTTGTTGTCATGCGTGGACGTCGCCAGCATGGTGTGCGGCCAGCGGCGCTGGCGGTCCAGGCTTGCGATGTGGAAGTCTTCGACCGTCATGCCGATCTCGTCCGGCTCGCCGCCGACCTCGTTGAGCGAACTGAGCGGAAAGTAACGATAGAAGGCGGTGTCCTCGACCCCCTTGGCGGCCACCGGCGCGCTGTACTGCTGGAAGCGCCGCGCAAAGCGGCGCACCGCCGCCAGCAGGTCCGCCGGCACGCCGGGCAGCAGGCGCCCGAGCAGCGCCTCGCGCAGGAAGGACCACAGCGCCGCATCGCTGTCGGGCAGCCGGGCGCGGGCACCGTCGACGGCGGCTTCGACCATTCGCACGTCCTGGGCGCTGGCCGTCTCGCCGTTGTAGGTGCGGTAGACCGGCATTGCCGCCGCCACCGCGGCGATCGCCGCACGCAGGCCGTTGAGCGTGTGGTCGCGGGTGCGCCGGTCGGCCTTGGCAATGCGGTGAAGCGCGGTGGCCAGCACCTCCAGGTCGGCCGCCAGCGTGGTGGTTGCCACCGTCAGCCGCGACGCGTACACGACCTCGTCGAACGGCTCGTCGTGGCCGGTGAAGTCGCGCCACAGCGCGCGCAGCGCGGGGGCCGCCTCGTGATCCACCAGCACGCCGTTGGCGACATTGGCGAAGCGGTAGCCGGTGGTGCCGTGGATCGGCCAGGCGCGCGGCACGTCCTCGCCTGCCGCGGCGATCTTCTCGGCCACCACGTACAAGGCATCGGCCGGCGCACCGGCCGCGTGGCGCCGCGCCGCGAAGCCGGCCTGCAGGCGGGCGAAGTAGGTCGCAGGGTCGAGCAGCCCGTCGGGGTGATCGATCCGCAAGCCGTCGACCAGGCCCTGCGCCGCAAGGTCGAGCGCCAGCGCGTGCGAGGCCTTGAACACGTCCTCGCGCTCGGTGCGCAGCGCCGCCAGCTCGTTGACGTCGAAGAAGCGCCGGTAGTTGATCTCGTCGGCGGCGCAGCGCCAGTGCGCCAGGCGCCAGGCCTGCGCCTCGAACAGCGCATGCAGCGCGTCGCGGTTATCGGGGGCGTTGAAGGCGGCCAGGGCCTCGTCCAGAGTCGAGGACATGACCTCCTCGTCGGAAGCGGCCGCCTGCAGGTGGCTGGGCACGCTTTCGGGCGACACGGGAACCCGGTGCTCGAAGTACCGCACCAACCAGCGGCCCGGCGCGCCGCCGGCTCCTCGCTCGTGCGCCAGCACCAGCTCGCCGCGCTCGAGCACCTGGCCGTAGTCGTCGCCCAGGATCGGCAGCAGCACCTTGCCGGTCAGGCCCGGGGTGGCAGCCGCCCAGTCGATGTCGAAATACTCCGCATACGGCGAAGCCATGCCCTTTTCGAGCACATCGTTCCACCACGCGTTGTCCGCGCCGAGCACGCCCATGTGGTTGGGAACCAGGTCGAGCAGTTGCCCCATGCCATGCGCCTGCAGGACATCGCACAGGCGCTGGTAGCCGGCCAGGCCGCCCAGCTCGGGGTTGATCTGGTCGTGCGCCACCACGTCGTACCCATGCAGGCTGCCGGCACGCGCGCGCTGGATCGGCGAGCAATAGACATGGCTGATGCCCAGCCGGTCGAGGTACGGCACGATGGCGCAGGCGTCGTCGAAGCCGAAGTCCTTGTGCAGTTGCAGGCGGTAGGTGGCGCGGGGGATGCGCGAGCGCGTGCGCGCCGGCCGCTCGGCGGCGACCGCATCGCAGATCTGCCGCGCCAGCGGCGATTGCCAGACGCCCTGCACCTCCAGCGCGTACTTGCGCCGCCAGTTGGGGTGCTGGTCGACGGTGCCGGGCAGGTTGGCCTGCTCGCCCTGCCCCAGCAGGTCTTCCAGCTGGACCATCATCAGCGCCGATGGCGCGCGAGCCAGGAAGGCATGGGCGGCCGCAAGGCGCGCGGCCGTGGCGGCGTCGGTGGCGGCATCTTCCCCGGCAGTCGCCTCCGGCGGCCCGGGCAATCCGAGGATTTGCGCGAGCTGCGTCCTGTCGCGCGCGCGCTCTTCCAGCGCCTGCTGCAGCGCGGCGGCGTCGCCGCCCATGCCGAGCTGGCCGCGCAGGTGGACGTCGCCGGCATCCCACCAGCCGGCAAAGCTCGGCAGGTCGTGCGTGCTCACGGCCACCACCGCCTCGCGCGGGTAGTCCTGGGGCCCCAGGAATCCGCCGTGCGCGTCGCGCTGGAAGTACAGCAGGCGGTACGACAGCACGCCGTGTCGGTGCATCGCCTCGCGCATGGCGTCGGGCACCGTGCCGAGGTCCTCGCCGACCACCAGGCAGTGGTGCCGCCGGCTTTCCAGCGCCAGCACGGCCAGCAGCTCGTCCAGCGGATAGCGCACGTAGGCGCCGTCGGAGCCGCGGCCGCCCGAGGGAATCCAGAACAGCCGCATGAGCATCATGACGTGGTCGATGCGCAGCGCGCCGGCGCCGCGCATGTTGGCGCGCAGGGCCTCGATGAACGCGGCATAGCCGGTGGCACGCAGCCGGTCGGGCCGCAGCGGAGGCAGGCCCCAGTCCTGGCCCTGCAGGTTCAGCAGGTCAGGCGGGGCGCCGATGCTGGCGTCCAGGGCAAAGCTGTGCGCATGGCGCCAGGCGTCGGAGCCGCCCCGGTCGACCGAGACCGCCAGGTCGAGGTACAGCCCCACCGGCATGCCGACGGCGCGGCAATGCCGCCCGACGGCCTCCAGCTGGCGCGCAGCCTGCCATTGCAGGTACGCGAAGTACTCGATGCGCGGCGCATGCTCGCGCGCGAACGCCTGCAGCGCGTCGCCCGTCGGGTCCTGCCACGCTTGCGGCCACGCAGGCCAGCCCCAGACGGACGCGTCCTGCCGGTGCAGGTGCGACTGCACCGCCTCGAACAGCGCATGCTGGCGCAATGCGTCGCCGCCGGTCTCGCAGAAGGCGCGAAAGGCCTGCACTTCGTCATCGTCGTCGGCCCGCTCGCGAAAGCGCGCATGCAGCAGGGCCAGCACCTCGTGCTTGGCGGCGGAGACGCCGGCGTAGTCGACCAGCGGCGCGGCGCGCAGTTGCGCCAGGCGCGACTGGAAGCCGGGCGAGCGCACCAGCTGCCGCGCAGCCTGGCAATCCTGGAAGTCCGGCAATGCCTCCACGTCGATGTAGAGCACGTTCAGCTGGGCACGCGACGACGGGCTGTAGGGGCTGGCATGCACCGGGTTGTGCGGGAACAGCGCGTGCAGCGGGTTGAGCCCGAGCATGGCGGCGCCGGCCTGCGCCGCGCGGGTGGCGAAGGCCTTGAGATCGCCCAGGTCGCCGATGCCCCAGTTGCGCGGCGAGCGCAGGCCATAGAGCTGCAGGGCCACGCCCCAGAGCCGCCCCCCACGCACCAGTACCTCCGGCTGGTGGCAGGTGGCCGGCGCGCAGATCAGCAGCGTGGAGCCGGGCTCGCCCTGCAGCGTGAGGCGGTGGTAGCCCGCCGGCAACGCCAGCTCGATGCGCAACTGCCGGTTCGCCGCGCCGGCAGGATCGCCCGTCTCGGCCTGGGCGCTGCCGGCGTGCTCGCCGCCTTCTTCGAGCGCAATGCGCCAATGCAACGCCTGCCCGTCGCCCGCCGCGCGCAGCGGCACGGCGAAGGCCGCGTCGCCCAGCGGCACGACATGCACCGGCGGCAAGGTCAGCGCATCGGCCTGCGCCTCGGCGGCGCCATCGCCGCCGGCGCCGGCGTCGGCGAGCAATCGCCGCAGCGAAGCGGCCGGCACGTCATGCCGCTGGCCCCAGATGTCGTCGTAGAACAGGTCGATGCCGTGCCTTGCGCTCAGCCGGCGCAGTGCCTCGTCGGGCGGGTCGTCGTCATGCATCTTCCACACAAGCATAAACAGCGCCCGATGGCAGATCGAGCGTCTGCGCCGCCTGGTCGCCACCGGCAATGCCGATGCAATGGACGGCGCGCCCCGGCGGAAGTGACGCGCGCCGGGGCCGCACATCGAGATTGGCGAGCAGGTGCAGCCGCACCGGGCGGGCGGCGCCACCGAGCGCCCAGCTCACGCGGATCACGCCGTCGCGGCAGCCGTGGTCCAGCGCACGGCTGCCGCCCGCCAGGTGGGGAAAGATGGCCGTGCGCCGCGTGGAGAGCAGGTCGCGCGTGTGGCGCAAGGCTTCGGCATGAGCCGGCGCGGTCCGTTCATCCCAGCGCAGCTTGGAATCGAGGAACGTCTGCTCGGCGTTCGGGTCGGGAATCGCCGCCCGGGCGGCGTCGCCGGCGAAGGCCGCAAAGCCAGCAAACTCGGCGCGACGCCCCGCCGACACCGCCTCGCCCAGCGGCGTGCCGCCGAAGTCGCAGAAGTAGAGGAACGGCGTCGATGCCGCCCATTCCTCGCCCATGAAGAGCATCGGGACATGCGGGGACAGCAGCACGCAGGCGCGGGCGGCCAGCACGCGCGCCGCATCCGCCAGGGCGTCGATGCGCTCGCCCATCGCGCGGTTGCCGACCTGGTCATGCGTCTGCAGATAGGAGACGAACGCGTCGAGCGGCAGGCCGTCGCAAGGTTGCCCGCGCGGCTCGCCGCCACGGAAGGCGGACGGCTCGCCGGCATAGACGTAGCCGCGCGCCAGCGCCAGGGCGAAGCGGTCGAGCGGGCCGTCGGCAAAGTCCAGGTAGTAGCCGTCCGCCTGTCCGGTCAGCACCACGTGGGCGGCATGGTGCAGGTCGTCGTTCCATTGCGCGGTGGCCGCGCGCGGGCGATTGCCGGCGTCGCGCGCCAGTCGCTGTGCCTGGTTCAGGTCGTTCTCCAGCACCACGTGCAGCGCCCTCTGCCGGCCGGGTCCCTGCCGGATCGCCGTGCAGATTTCCTCGACGATGGGCGTGGCCGAGTCGTCGCGTATGGCGTGCACCGCATCCATGCGCAGGCCGTCGAAGCGGAATTCCTCGATCCAATAGAGCGCGTTGTGGACGAAGAAATCGCGCACGGTGCGCGAGGCCGCGCCGTCGTAGTTGATCGCCGCGCCCCAGGGCGTCTGGTGCGCCGGGTTGAAGAAATCCGGGCAGTAGGCATGCAGGTAGTTGCCGTCCGGCCCGAAGTGGTTGTAGACCACGTCGGCCAGCACCATCATGCCCAGGCCGTGCGCCGCATCGATGAACCGCTTGAGCTCGTCGGGCGTGCCGTAGCCCGACTCGGGCGCGAACTGCAGCACGCCGTCGTAGCCCCAGCCGCGCGAACCGGGAAAGTCCGCCAGGGGCATCAGGCCGATGACGGTCACGCCCAGGTCCGCCAGTTCGGGCAGCCGGGCCTGCGCCGCCGCGAAGGTGCCTTCGGGCGTGAAGCAGCCCACGTGCAGCTCGTAGATCACCGCTTCTTGCCAGGGTCGGCCGCGCCAGCCGTCGTCGTGCCATTCGCAGGCGAGCGGATCGACCACCCGGCTGGGGCCGTGCACGTCCGCCGGGTTCCAGCGGGACGCGGGATCGGGCACGCGCAAACCATCGGGCAGCCGGAATCGGTAGTCGTCGCCGGCGGCGGCCTCCTGCACGGCCGCCTCGTGCCAGCCGTCGGCGCGGCCTTGCATCTGCACGGAATGCCAGGGCCCGTCCTCGCCGCGCCTGTGCTCGAGCACGAGCGCCGTTGCGCCGGGCGCCCACAGGGCGAAGCGCACACCGCCGGCGTCCAGCACCTCGGCGCCGAAGGGCATGCGGTGCCGGTGCCTCACGGCGCCGCCCCGGCGGCCTTGCTGCGGAACAGCACGAGCGAGCGGCCCTGCACCGGATAGGCGCCTTTGGGCGCCGGCGCTTCGGGACCGTCCTGCGCCGTGTCGACCAGGCGCACCCAGCCGTCGGGCCGCGGCGGCAGCGTGAAGGGCACGGCCTCGTGGTAGGCGTTGAGCAGCAGCAGGAAGTCGTCGTCGCTCTGGTGCTCGCCGCGCTGCCCGACGTCGATCAGGCCCGAGCCCGAGAAAAGCATGCCGAGGCAGCGCACGTGCTCGCCTTCCCAGTCGGCCGGGATCATCTCCGGGCCGTCCGGGCGCAGCCACAGCACGTCCTTGGCCTGGCTGTCGTCCTCGAGCTTGCCGCGAAAGAAGCTGCGGCGCCTGAAGGACGGATGCCGGCGCCGCAGCCCGATGAGCCGGGCGACGAAGTCGTGCAACGCCTTCGCCTTGTCGTCCAGCGCCCAGTCGATCCAGGACGTCTCGTTGTCCTGGCAGTACACGTTGTTGTTGCCGCCCTGGGTGTTGCCCAGCTCGTCGCCGGCCAGCAGCATCGGCACGCCCTGCGACAGCAGCAGTGTGGCGAGGAAGTTGCGCTTCTGCTGCTCGCGCAACGCGTTGACCTGCGGGTCGTCGGTCGGCCCTTCGGCGCCGCAGTTCCAAGACAGGTTGTTGCTGTTGCCGTCGCGGTTTTCCTCGCCGTTGGCCTCGTTGTGCTTGTCGTTGTAGGAAACCAGGTCGGCCAGGGTGAAGCCGTCGTGGGCGGTGATGAAGTTGATGCTCGCGTTGGGCTTCTTGCCCGACCAGCCGTAGATGTCCTGCGAGCCGGCCAGCCGGTTCGCCAGTTCGCCCACGATGCCGGCGTCGCCCTTCCACCAGCCGCGCACGCCGTCGCGGTAGCGGTCGTTCCATTCGGCCCAGCCGGCCGGGAAGTTGCCCACCTGGTAGCCGCCGTGGCCGAGGTCCCAGGGCTCGGCGATGAGCTTGACGCAGCTGAGCGTCGGGTCCTGCCGGATGGCGGCGAAGAAGGTGCCCAGGTTCTCCACCTTGCCGGCCTCGCGCGCCAGCGCCGAGGCCAGGTCGAAGCGGAAGCCGTCGACGTGCATCTCCTCGACCCAGTAGCGCAGCGAGTCCATCACCATCTGCAGCGCCCGCGCATCTTCCAGGTTGACCGTGTTGCCGCAGCCGGTGAAGTCGTCGTAGTAGCGCGGGTTGGGCTGGTTGAGGATGTAGTACGACGCGTTGTCCACGCCGCGCATCGACAGCGTCGGCCCCAGGTGGTTGCCTTCGCAGGTGTGGTTGTAGACCACGTCGAGGATGACCTCGATGCCTGCCGAATGCAGGCTCTTGACCATCGTCTTGAACTCCTTGACCTTGCCCGAGGCGCTGTAGCGCGGCTCCGGCGAGAAGTAGTTCAGGGTGTTGTAGCCCCAGTAGTTCTGCAGGCCCTGCTCGGCCAGGTGCCGGTCGTTGAGGAAGGCGTGCACCGGCAACAGCTCGACCGTCGTGACGCCCAGACGCTGCAGGTAGTCGATGACCGGCTGAGTGCCGAGCCCGGCATACGTGCCTCGCAGCGCCTCCGGCACCTCCGGGTGCCGCATGGTGAAGCCGCGCACGTGCAGCTCGTAGATCACCATGTCCTGCCATGGCACGGACGGGCGCTGGTCGTCACCCCAGGTGAATGCCGGCTCGAGCACGCGGCTCTTGGGCATGTACGCCGCGCTGTCGCGCCGGTCGAAGGAGAGGTCCTCCCGCTTGCTGCCTACCGAGTAGCCGTAGAGGGCGTCGCTCCAGCGCAGCGCGCCGACGGTGTCCTTCGCGTAGGGGTCGAGCAGCAGCTTGTGCGGGTTGAAGCGAAAGCCCTCCTCCGGCTTGTAGCGCCCATGCACCCGGTAGCCGTAGGCCTGGCCCGGCCGCGCCTGCGGGAGGTAGCAATGCCACACGTCGTTGGTGCGCTCGCGCAGCACGATGCGCTGGCGCTCGTGCCGGCCCTTGTCGTCGAACAGGCACAGCTCGACCTTCTCCGCGTGCCGCGAAAACAGGGCGAAGTTGACGCCCTGGCCGTCCCACACCGCGCCCAGCGGGTACGGGCGTCCGGGCCAGACCGTGTCGGCCGGTGGCGAGCCGCGGCGGCTCATGGGTGCGCCCGATCCTGCGGGTCGTCGGAGCGGCGCGGCCAGGCGGCCGGCGGGGCGCCGGGCGGCCTCGGATAACTCGGCTGCCCGGGCGGCACCGGCGGCGCGATTCCGGTCATGCCGGCCGATGGCGGCACCTCGGACGCGGCGGCATCGGCACGGCCGGGAACGGCGCCGCCCGCCACGGCGCGGGACGCGGTCGCGTTGGGCGCCAGGCCGCGGCGCGGGCCTTCGCGCGGCCACCAGCTCTCGATGCGTTCGGCCGCCCATGCCTTGCCGGCCAGCCCGAAGGCCAGCGCCAGCGCGAACACCACGCCGCCGAGGATGATGAGGAAGCTCTGGCGCACGATGTCGCCGCCCACGCGCAGCTGGTCGAGCGCGATCAGCACCACGAACAGGAGGATGGCGCCCTGTGCCACCTTGCCCAGCAGCAGGCCGTCCTGCATGCCGGCGTTGCGGCTGTAGGTGGTGACCGCGTCGCCGACGAAGCGGGCGAAGTACGCGCCGAAGGCCAGGATCAGCAAGGCGACGAACACGTTCGGCACGAACCACAGCACGCGGCTGAGCAGGTCGGTGACGTAGCTCAGGTCGAGCGTGTTGAAGGCCACGATGAGCGAGGCCAGGATGATCAGCCAGTAGGCCAGCACGCCGAACAGCGCGCTGGTGTCCGAGACCATTCCGCCCTGGCGCAGGAACGTGTCGATGCCCGCGCGCGCGGTCAGCACGTGGAAGTTGACTGCGCGCAGCGCCCGGATGGTGGCGAAGCGCACCGCCTTGGCCAGCAGCCAGCCGAGCACCACGATGAGTACCGCCACCAGCAGGCGCGGGATGAAGGCACCGATCTGGAACAGGAAGGCGCGCAGCGGCTCCAGATGGATGGACAGGTTTTCCATTTCGGCTCTCTCCTCTCAGGCACGATTGGCCAGCGCCAGGATGCCCTGCAGAGGCACTGTCACCCAGTCCGGTCGATTGTTGATCTCGTAGCGCAGCTCGTACAGCGCCTTCTCCAGCTCGAACAGGCCGAGCAGCTGCCGGTTCACCGCGCCAAGATCCGGCGACAGCGCCTCCGAATAGCCCGCCAGGAAGGCCGCCAGCACCTGCGATTCCCACCGCGCCGCGGCCGCGCCCAGGCGCACCAGTTCGTCCGCGTTCTGAGCCGCGCGGCGCAGCGCGCTCCAGCGCGCGTAGTCGAAGGAGCGCAGCATGCCGGCCACGTCGCGCAAGGCGCAATGCTTGGCGCGACGCTCCTCCAGGGGCCGCGCCGGTTCGCCTTCGAAGTCGATGATGAAGAAGTCGTTGCGCGACACCAGCACCTGTCCCAGGTGATAGTCGCCGTGATAGCGGGTGCGGTAGAGCGGCCCGTCCGGCAGGCGCATCTCCTCGATGAAGGTGTCGATCGCCGGGGTCAGCGCCAGCAGGCGCTGCACGTCTTCGCGCGCCGCCTCGGGCAGCCGGCCGGAGTTGTCGCGCAGCATGGCCAGGGTGGCCTGCACGTCCTGGCGCACGGTGTCGCGCAGGGCGTCGAGTTCGCCCGCCTCCATCGGCTCGGGGTCGAACGCCGGGTCGCCGGTACGCGTGGCCAGCGCGTTGTGCATCTGCGCCGTGCGCTGGCCGAGGATGTTGACCAGCGCGAGGAAGGCGCCGTGCTCTTCCGGGTGCGGCACGCCGTCGCCCTGGCGCAGTTCGCTCAGGTAGCGCTCGAGGTAGTCGAGCGTGTAGGTCCAGCCGTCGCCCTGATTGGGCACGTAGGCCTGCAGCAGCGCCAGCGTGCTGACCACGCCGTCCTCGCCCGTGTATTCGATGGCGCCCAGCACCGGCACGCTGTTCGGGAAGCCGGCCACCTCGGTCAGGAAGCGGCCCATTTCCAGTTCCGGATTGACCCCGGGGCGGATTTGCCGGTAGGCCTTGAGAAAGAGCGACTCGGCCAGCATCACCACCGTATTGCTCGACAGCGCCGTGGGCGCGCTGACCGGCAGGGCGGCGGCCGCGTCCGCGTCCAGCGCCTGCCCGCGGCGCGTGGCGCGGAAGTGCACCGTCCCGTGCGCCGCCGGCACGCTGCGCCCGCGGATGATCGCTGCAACCGCGGCGCGGCAGAAGGCCTCGTCGAACATGGCGTCGCCCATCAGGCCGACGTTGGCCTGCTGGCGGATCTTGGCGATGGCCGCGCGTTCGAGCCCCTTGGTGCGCTCTTCCTCGGTCTCTTCCCAGGCGATCGCCAGCGGCATGAAGTAGGTGGCGGCTTCGGGCGGGCCCTCGAGGTCCAGCAGCGGCAGCATCCACTGCCTGCCCTGCTCCTCGAAGATGGCGCTGTCGCGAAGGGCGGCACGGGTGATGACCGCGCCCTTGGTCGCGTACCAGCGCTGGACCTGGATGTGCGGCGGCAGCGTGTCGCGCTCGAACTGCTGGCGCAGACGGTCGGCGAAGCCGATGCGCCAGGGCATGACCTGCTCGCGGAACAGGCTGGTCCAGCCGTCGAACAGCACCAGCACCGGACGGTCGCGCAAGCCCACGCTTTCCTGGTGCCAGCTCGGCAGCGGTGCCTCTTCGGCCAGGCGGAACCAGTAGAAGCCGCGTGACGGCAGCGTGAGCAGGTAAGGCAACTCGCCCACGGGCGGGAACGAGGTGCGGCCCATCATCTCGACCGGCACGCGCCCCTGCCATGGCGACAGGTCGAGCTCCACCGGCTGCGCCGCGCGCGAGAGGTTGAACACCGACAGGATGACGTCGCCGTCGTGCTCGCTGATGTAGGCCAGGATCTTGCGGTTGCCCGGCTTGAGGAACGTACGGCGCCCGCGGCCGAAGGCGCGGCTGGTCTTGCGCACCGCCAGCATGCGGCGCGTCCATTGCAGCAGCGAGCTCTTGTCGCGCAACTGCGCCTCGACGTTGGTCGCCTCGTAGCCGTAGATCGTGTCCATGATCGGCTGCAGGTACAGCCGCTGCGGGTCGGCGCGGGAGAAGCCGGCATTGCGGTCCGGGCTCCATTGCATCGGCGTGCGCACGCCGTTGCGGTCGCCCACGAACACGTTGTCGCCCATGCCCAGCTCGTCGCCGTAGTAGATGATGGGCGAGCCCGGCATGGACAGCAGCATGCTGTTCATCAGGCGGATGGCGTCCTTGTCGTTCTCCATCAGCGGCGCCAGGCGCCGCCGGATGCCCAGGTTGATGCGCGCCTGCATGTCCGCCGCGTAGGTCGTGTACATGTAGTCGCGCTCGCGGTTGGTCACCATCTCCAGCGTCAGCTCGTCGTGGTTGCGCAGGAAGATGGCCCACTGGCAGCCCTCGGGAATGTCCGGCGTCTGCTGCAGTATCTCGACGATCGGGTCGCGGTCTTCCTGGGCAATGGCCATGTACATGCGCGGCATGAGGGGGAAGTGATAGGCCATGTGGCACTCGTCACCCTCTCCGAAGTACTCGCGCACGTCCTCGGGCCACATGTTGGCCTCGGCCAGCAGGAATTTGTCCGGGTAGTTGGCGTCGATGGCGGCGCGCAGCTTCTTGATGACCTCGTGCGTCTGCGGCAGGTTCTCGTTGCTGGTTCCGTCGCGCTCGATCAGGTAGGGAATGGCGTCCAGCCGGAAGCCGTCCACGCCCATGTCGAGCCAGAAGCGCATGACGCGAAACACCGCCTCGAGCACCGCCGGGTTGTCGAAGTTCAGGTCGGGCTGATGGCTGAAGAAGCGGTGCCAGAAGAACTGCTTGGCAACCGGGTCCCAGGTCCAGTTGGACTTCTCGGTGTCGGTGAAGATGATGCGCGTGCCCGAATACAGCGTGTCGGTGTCGCTCCACACGTAGAAGTCGCGCTCGGGCGAGCCCGGCGGGGCGTTGCGCGCCGCCTGGAACCACGGGTGCTGGTCCGAGGTATGGTTGATGACCAGCTCGATGATCACGCGCAGGTCGCGCTTGTGCGCTTCCTGTAGCAACTCCCTGAAGTCGTCCAGCGTGCCGTACTGTGGGTTGACCGCCTCGTAGCCCGAGATGTCGTAGCCGTCGTCGCGCAGGGGCGACGGATAGAACGGCATCAGCCAGATGGTGTTGACGCCCAGGTCGCGGACATAGTCCAGCTTCTGCGTCACGCCCTTGAAGTCGCCGATGCCGTCATCGTTCGAATCGAAGAACGCCTTGACGTTGAGCTGGTAGATCACCGCATCGCGATACCACTCGGGATCGCCCGCGGTGTTGATCTCGGTGGTCTCCAGGGCAAGGCGTGGCAGCGGCGCGCTCATGAAGATCCCTACAGGTAGTAATCGAAATCGCGCTCGTCGCGCAGGTGCCTGCGCAGCACCATCACGTGCGCGGGCAGGCGCGGTTCGAGCCGCACGAAGTGATGCCGGCCGCGCCAGGCGAAGCGCTGGTCGGTCAGCAGGTCATGCATCTGGAAGGCCTCGTCGTCTTCCATGTCGAACTCGCTCGGGTCCAGCGCCAGCCAGCCCTGTTGCGCGTTGTGCGGATCCAGGTTGACCACGGTCACCACCACGTCGCGCCCGTCCGGCGACTGCTTGAGGTAGGCGATGAGATGCTCGTTGTCGATCGCCAGGAAGCGCAGGCTCCGGTTGGCCTGCAGCGCCGGGTGCGCGCGGCGGATCTCGTTGACGCGCGTGATGAGGGGGCGCAGCCCGGCCTCGGGGTCCCAGTTCCAGTGGCGCAGCTGGTATTTTTCGGAGTCGAGGTATTCCTCGCTGCCCGGCCCGCGCGGCAGGTGCTCGAACAGCTCGAACGCCGGCCCGTAGATGCCGTAGCTGGCCGCGAGCGTCGCGGCCAGTACCAGGCGCGACTTGAAGGTCGCCTCCAACCCGCTCTGCAGGCTCTCGTGCAGGATGTCCGGCGTGTTCGGCCAGACGTTGGGGCGGAAGTAGTCGATGCCGGGCGCCTCGGTCAGCTCGGTGAAGTAGCGCGTCAGCTCTTCCTTGCTGTTGCGCCAGGTGAAGTACGTGTACGACTGCGAATAGCCGAGCTTGGCCAGGCGGTGCATGACCTTCGGGCGGGTGAAGGCCTCGGCCAGGAAGATCACGTCCGGGTGCTCACGCTTGACTTCACCCACCACCCATTCCCAGAAAGTGAAAGACTTGGTGTGCGGGTTGTCCACGCGGAACACCTTCACGCCCTGCGCGATCCAGTGGTCCAGCACGCTCTTGAGCTCCTGCCACAGGCCCTGCCAGTCGTCCGTCTCGAAGTTGAACGGATAGATGTCCTGGTACTTCTTGGGCGGGTTCTCGGCGTATTGCACGGTGCCGTCCGGGCGCCAGCGGAACCACTGCGGATGCTCGCGCACGTAGGGGTGGTCGGGCGCGCACTGGAAGGCGATGTCCATCGCCATCTCCATGCCATGCGCGGCCGCATCGGCCACCAGCGCCCGGAATTCCTCCAGCGTGCCCAGCTCGGGCAGGATGCTCTTGTGCCCGCCCTCCTGCGCCCCGATCGCCCACGGGCTGCCGACGTCGCCCGGCTCGGTGGACAAGGCGTTGTTGCGGCCCTTGCGCTGCTCCCGGCCGATGGGATGGATCGGCGGCAGGTAGACGATGTCGAAGCCCATGGCTGCGATGAGCGGCAGGCGCTTGGCAACGTCCTGCAGCGTGCCGTGGCGTCCCGGGGTGTCGCCCGCCGAGCGCGGGAACAACTCGTACCAGCTCGAAAAGCGCGCGCGCACGCGCTCGACCACCAGCGGCAGCTCGGCGGCATGGCGCACCTCTAGGCTGCGGTCGGGATGGCGGCGCGCGGCGTCGGCGCGCTGCTCGTCCAGAGCCAGCGCCTTGAGGACTTCGGCGTCAACCTCCGCATCGGCCGCATCGGCCTCCAGCGCCTGCGCCCAGTCGGCCAGCACGCGGGCATCGGCACCATCGGCCGCACGGCCGGCGGCCGCCCTGATCTCCTGCGCGCCGACCCGCGCGGCGATGCGGATGTCGTCCGGGTCGACGCGCCGCTCCAGCTCCTCGTGCCAGGACTCGAACGCGTCCACCCATGCCACGACGGTGTAGAAGTAGCGCCCCGGCGCTGGCGCGACGAAGCGCGCATGCCACTCGTCGTTGTAGCGCAGCTTCATCGGAATCTCTTCGCGGCGGCTGGCGCCCTCCTTCCACCATTGCAGCATCACGCGTGGCACGTCGTGCCCGTCGGTGAAGACGTGCGCCTCGATCACCACTGCTTCGCCCGTGACCCGCTTGACCGGGAACCGGCCGCCGTCGACGACCGGCAGCACCGCGTCGACCACCGCGCGGGCGCGGCCGGCGTGGGCGTCGGCATGAATGGAAGGAGCTCGCACCTCGCCCGCCTCGTCTGCGGGCGCACCGGCGATGACGCCACGCAGGAAGGACAGTCCCTTAGACATCGGCATCCCTCTTGAGATAGATCGCCGCCAGTGGAGGAAGGGTCAGGCTCAGCGCATGCCCGTGGCCGTGCGATGGCAGCGGCGCCGCGCGCACGGCGCCCAGATTACCCCAACCGGCACCGCCGAAGCTACTGGCGTCGCTGTTGAGGATCTCGCGCCATGTGCCGCCGCGCGGCACGCCCAGCACATGGTTGCGGCGCGGCTGGGGCGTCAGGTTGAGCACCACCAGCACCGCCTGGCCGTCGCGCGACTTGCGCAGGAACGAGGCAACACCGGTTTCGCGGTCGTTCGGGTCCACCCACGCGAAGCCCTCGCCGGCGAAATCCAGCTCGTGCAGCGCCGGTTCCTGCCGCAGCAGCCGGTTGAGCTCGCCGACCAGGTGCTGCAGGCCGCGGTGCGGCAGTTGCTCGGTCACCCACCATTCGAGTTCGCCGTCGTGGGTCCATTCGCGGCGCTGGCCGAACTCCCCGCCCATGAACAGCAGCTTCTTGCCCGGGTGGGCCCACATGTACGCCAGCAACAGCCGAAGGTTGGCGAACTGCTGCCACGTGTCGCCGGGCATCTTGTTGATGAGCGAGCCCTTGCCGTACACCACCTCGTCGTGCGAGAGCGGCAGCACGAAGTTCTCGGAAAAGGCATAGACGATGGAGAAGGTCAGCCGGTCGTGGTGATGCCGCCGGTACAGCGGGTCCTCGCGGAAGAACGCCAGCGTGTCGTGCATCCAGCCCATGTTCCACTTCATGCCGAAGCCCAGCCCGCCCATCTCGGTCGGCCGAGACACGCGCGGCCAGGCGGTCGATTCCTCCGCCACCGTGAAGGTGTCCGGAAACTCCCGGTAGACGGCGCGGTTGAGCGTCTGCAGGAAGTCGATGGCTTCGAGGTTCTCGCGCCCGCCGTGCCGGTTGGGAATCCACTCGCCCTGCCCGCGCGCGTAGTCCAGGTAGAGCATGGAGGCAACCGCATCGACGCGCAGGCCGTCGATGTGATAGCAGTCGAGCCAGAACAGGGCCGACGAGATCAGAAAGCTGCGCACCTCGTCGCGGCCGTAGTTGAAGATGGCCGAGTTCCATTCCGGGTGAAATCCCTGGCGCGGGTCCTCGTGCTCGTACAGGTGCGTGCCGTCGAAGCGCGCCAGCCCGTGCGCGTCGGTCGGGAAGTGCGAGGGCACCCAGTCCAGGATCACGCCGATGCCACGCTGGTGCAGGTGATCGACGAAATACATGAAGTCCTGCGGCGTCCCGTAGCGCGCGGTCGGTGCGAAATAGCCGGTAGTCTGGTAGCCCCAGGAGCCGTAGAACGGATGCTCGGTGATCGGCATGAGTTCCACGTGCGTGAAGCCCAGGCCGGCCACATAGTCGGCCAGCTGGTGCGCCAATTCGCGGTAGGTCGGAATGCGTCCGTCCGGACGCCGCCAGGAGCCGGCATGCACCTCGTAGACGGCCATTGGCGCGTCCAGCGCGTTGGCCCGTGCGCGCCCGGCCATCCAGCCCTGGTCGTTCCAGTCGTACTCCAGCCCCCAGGCGCGGGATGCGGTGGCCGGCGCGTCCTCGCTCAGAAAGGCCACCGGATCGGCCTTCTCCATCACCTCGCCGGTGCGGCTGCGGATGCGGTATTTGTAGGCTTGGCCGCGCCGCGCGTGCGGGCAATGCGCCTCCCACACGCCGGTGCCGTCCTGGCGAGGTCGCATCGCGTCGGCCTGCTCGTCCCAAGCGTTCCAGTCGCCGATGACGTTGACGGCTTCGGCGTTCGGCGCCCACACCGCGAAGTCGGCGCCCTCGCCTTCGGGCGCCAGGTGGCAGCCGAGCTGGCGGTACAGCCGCGCGTGCGTCCCTTCGCGCAGCAGATAGGCATCGGTCTCGCCGAAGGCAGCTCGCCTTGGCTGAGGCTTGAGAAGGGACGGCGTGGACACCCCTCGTTTCTAGGGCCGCCACGTCCGGCGCGGCGCAGGACGTTCATTGCGACCGGTTGTCGGACGTTGTCGGTGGTCGTAGGCGGCCACCGACGTCGTCAGTCGGCAAAGTCCGACAGCGCACAAACGTGACAGGTGGATCACTTGAGCCTGGAGCGCACCAGTGAAGTGCGATCCCGCCAATGGAGACAACGATGCCTGAAGCCATCTATTGCTATGACGTCGCCTGCGTACGGTTTGCCGTCCACCTCGACAACGGGCGGCGCGTCGTGGCGCAGATCGAGGAAGACGCCCTGCGTGACCATTTCGGTGCACGCGGCGGCGGCGACGACCTGCTCGAGACCTACTACGACAACGCCGGGCAGATCGAGGCGCTCGCGCTGCAGAAGCTGCACCACAAGCCGCGCGGGCCGGTGGTTCTGACCACAAGGGATTTCGCCCCGGTCGATCTGCCCGTGATCCGGGCGGCGGCGCAGGCGTAGCGCCGGCGAGCGGCGCCGGGCTCAGGCCACGGCGGCAGTGCGTACCCGGCGGATACCCATCGCCTCCAGGGTGTCGGCCACCGCGGCGACCGCCCCGGGAATGCCGGCCTCCCCGAAGTGGCCCATGCAGCCGACCCGGAAGGTCTCGACCTGCGTCAGCTTGCCCGGGTAGAGGATGTAGCCGCGCTTCTTGACCTCGTTGTAGAAGGTCTTGAAGTCGTACGCGGGGTCCTCCGGCGCATGGAAGGTCACGATGATCGGGGCCTGGATCGACGGGTCGAGGTAGGTACGGAAGCCCAGCTCGGCCAGGCCGGCGATCAGCGCCTGGCAATTGCGTGCATAGCGTGCCCCGCGCGCCGGCAGCCCGCCTTCCTCGACGTACTGCGCGATCGCCTCGTCGAGCGCCGCGACCACGTGGGTCGGCGGCGTGAAGCGCCATTGCGTGGTCTTGCCCATGTAGACCCATTGGTCGTACAGGTCCATGGCCAGCGACGCGCTGTTGCCCTCGCAGGTCTCCAGCGTGCTGCGCCTGACGATCACGAAGCCCATGCCGGGCACCCCTTCGAGGCACTTGCCGGACGCGGCGACCACAGCGTCGAACGGCGTCTTGCGCGCGTCGATCTCGAGCGCGCCGAAGGAGCTCATGGCGTCGACGATGAGGCCGCGACCGTGCCGCGCGGCCACCATGGCCACATCGTGCAGCGGGTTGAGCACGCCGGTGCCGGTTTCGCAGTGCACCAGCGCCACGTGCGTGATGGTCGGGTCGGCGGCCAATGCGCGATCGACGTCCGCCGCCTGGACCTGGCGGTCCTCCGGGTAGTCGATGGTGGTGAGCTTGCGGCCCAGCACCTTGCAGATGCGCGCGATGCGCTGGCAGTAGGCGCCGTTGTTGGGCACCAGCACGTGGCCGTCACGCGGCACGACCGTGCCGATGGCCGCCTCCACCGAAAAGGTGCCGCTGCCCTGAAGCGGCACGCATTCATGCGTGGCCTCGCCATGGACGATGCGCAGGATCTGTTGGCGCACCCGCGTGGTGATCGCATTGAAGTCGCCGTCCCACGAGCCCCAATCGCGCAGCATGGCCGCGCGCGTGCGGTCGGAGGTGGTCAGCGGACCGGGCGTGAGAAGAATCGGTGAACGGGACGTTTCCATGAGGTGGCTCCGGATCGATGGGTGATGTTGGGACAGGGCGGGTCAGCCCCGGCTCAGGTTGCGCCAGGCCTGCGTGCGCGAGAGAAGCACACGCGTCAGAAGCGAGTACAGGATGCAGACCACGGTCGAGGTGACGACGATCAGGCTGGCCAGCGCCGCGGCCGGGCCGATGTCGCCGGCGTCGTCCATGTGCATGATCGCCACCGACGCCAGGATGGTGTCAGGCGAATACAGGAAGATTGCGCACGACAGGCTGGCCATCGAGACCACGAAGTAGTAGCGGCCGATGTCCAGGATGGCCGGCAGGCACACCGGCACGGTGACCCGCACGAAGGTCTTGAAGAACGGAACCTTGAGCGATGCCGAGACCGCCTCGAACTCGTTGTCGATCTGCTTGAGCGCCGTCACGGCCGTCAGGTGGCTGGACGTGTAGTAGTGGACGATCATCGACAGCACGAGAATGGCCATCGTCTGGTAGAGCACGTTGAGCGGATTGGCCGGGTGATTGAAGAACATCACGTACCCGAGCCCGAGCACCAGCCCCGGCACGGCCATGGAGAGCATGGCCATCAGGTGCATCGCGCGCTTCATCATCGCCATGTGGCGGGTCTTCTCGACCAGGTAGGCCCCGACGAAGACGATCAGCGAGCCGCACACGGCGGTCGAGAACGCGAGGACCAGGCTGTTGGTATATGCCGCGGCCATGTCGCTTTCGATCAGCGCGAAGCGGTAGTGCCTGAGCGTGAAGGTCAGGTCGTACGGCCACAGCTTGATGACCGACGTGTAGACCGCCATGCCGATGGTGGCCAGCAACATGGCGCACACCACGACGCAGAACACCGCCAGTGCAGAGTCGGCCAGCGGACGGGGCTTGGGCAGGTGCGGCACCGAACGCGCGGTCAGCTGCGCCTTGAGCTTGCGCCGCACCCGGTAGTCGATGACGAACGAGACGATGGACGGCACCAGCAGGAGCAGGCCCACGACGGCACCCATCGAGAAGTTGTGCTGGCCCACCACCTGCTTGAACACGTCGACCGCCAGCACGTTGAAGTTGCCGCCGATGACCTTCGGCGCGCCGAAGTCGCTCACCACGTACGTGAAGACGACGGTGACGGCGCTGATGAGCCCGTATTTGCACGAAGGCAGCGTGATCGTGGTGAACTGCCGCCAGCCCGGCGTGCGCAGTGCAGTCGCGGCTTCGTAGAGCCGCCCGTCGGCCAGCGACAGCGCGGTGACCAGGATCATCAACGCATGCGGGAAGGTGTTGTAGATCTCCGCCAGGATGATGCCCGGGGCCCCGTAGATCGAGGCACCGCCGAGCAGGAACTTGAGCGCGCCCTGGTTGCCGAACCACTGCACGAACGAAATGGCCGAGAGCAGCGAAGGCGCCAGCAGCGGAATCAGTGCGACCAGCCTGAACGTGCCCTTGAACCACGCCGGCAGGCACGAGCGCGTGAGCGCGTACGCACAGACGAAGGCGGCCGGCACCGAGATGGCGGCCACCACCGTCGCCACCCAGATCGAGTTCCACGCCGCGCGCAGCAGGCTCGGCGTATGGAAGTAGGTGACGAAGTGGCCAAGGCCGACGAAGTTGCCGTCCTTGTCCAGCACCGCATTGACCAGGATGGTGAACAGCGGCGCCATGAGAAACACGGCGAGCAGCGCCATGACGCACAGCAGCAGGGCGCGCGCGATCACCTCGTCGCGGCTCCAGTGCATGGAGGCACGCTGCGGTAGCGCCGGCGTGGCGGCAAGCGGGCGGGCCAGCGTGTTCATGCTGCCGGCTTCCTGTCGCAGAAGGCGCGGATGCGGTTGGCCCGCAGCGCGATCTCGATGTGGTTGCCTTCGCGCACGTCCAGGTCATGCAACTGGTTGAGCGAGAAATGCAGGCCCAGGCTCTGGCCGTGCAGCGCCTCGGCACTCACCTCCGCAATGCACAGGCCGCCGAGAAACTCCACCTTGTTGACCATCACCCGCATGCGGTTGGGCGTGTCCGGGGCGATGTGCTCTGCAATGCGGTCTTCCGGGCGCAGGTACAGGTTGACCGCGTCGCCGACCTCGAAGCCGCTGTCGCAGGCATCGCATTGCAGTTCCATGTCGCCGACGCGGAACAGGTTGTTCCCGAGTGCGTGGCCGCGCAGTACGTTGACCTTGCCCACGAAATCGGCAACGAACGGCGTGGCCGGCCGCTCGTAGATGTCCATCGGCGTGCCCACCTGCTCGATGACGCCGTGGTTCATGACGACGATCCGGTCGGCCATCGACAGCGCCTCTTCCTGGTCGTGCGTGACCATGATGGTCGTGATGCCCACCTGCTTCTGCAGCCGGCGGATCTCGCCGCGAAGGCGGACCCGCTCCAGCGCGTCGAGTGCCGACAGCGGCTCGTCGAGCAGCAGCAGGCCCGGGCGCGTGGCCAGGGCGCGCGCAAGCGCCACGCGCTGCTGCTGCCCGCCGGACAGCTGGCTCGGGTACTTCTCGCCGGAGGTCGGCAGCCCGACGAGTTGCAGCAGCTCGGCCACGCGCGCCTTGATTTCCGCCTTGCCGGCCTTGCCGTTGGCCAGCCCATAGCCGACGTTCGCCGCAATGGTCAGGTTGGGAAAAAGCGCGTACGACTGGAAGACGATGCCGTAGTCACGCTTGTCGGCCGGCAGCCAGGACACGTCCCGGCCGTTCTGCAGGATCTGGCCGGCGGTCTGCGTCTCCAGCCCGGCGATGATGCGCAGCAGGGTCGTCTTGCCGCAGCCGGAAGGGCCGAGGAAGCAGAGCATCTCGCCCGGCTTCACACGCAGATGGACGTCGCGCAACGCGCTGAAGGCTTCGAAGTCCTTGCGGATCCCGATGACCTCGAGCGCCGCGGCGGCTGGCGTACCGGGAGCGAGGTACGTGGCTTCTGTCATGTCCATTGGCTTGATCCATCGCGGGTTGATCGGCGGGGCGGCACTGCTCGTGCGCTCAGTTCGACTTGGCTTCCGCCTTGCCTTCGTAGCGCTTGCTCCATTCGGCCAGGATGCGCTCGCGGTTCTTGGCGGACCAGTTCAGGTCGTTCTTGGCCAGCAGCTTCTCGTAGTTGTCGGGAATGCCTTCGAGCTTGCTGGCCACGCCCGGGTAGGCCACCACCGCCCACCAGTTGGCCGTGATCTCGTTGGCCTGCTTGCTCGCCATCCAGTCGGCCAGGCGCTTGGCCTGCGCCATCTTCTTGGTGTTCTTCATGATGCCGGTCGCCTCGATGTCCCAGCCCAGGCCCTCGCTCGGGAAGATCAGCTCCACCGGCGCGCCCGACTTCTTGACCTGGTGCGCCCGGAACTCGAACGAAATGCCGATCGGGAACTCGCCCGCGCCCGCCTGCTTGCACGGCTTGGAGCCCGAGTGGACGTACTGGGCAATGTTCTCGTGCAGGGCGTCCATGTACTTCCAGCCGTCCTTCTCGCCCCACATCTGCAGCCAGGCGGCCACGTCGAGGTAGCCGGTGCCGCTGGAGGCGGGATGGGGCATGACGATGGCGCCCTTGTAGACCGGGTTGGCCAGGTCCTTCCAGCTGGTGGGCTTGGGCAGGTTGCGCTTCTTGGCCTCGACCGTGTTGAAGCACACCGTGGCGGCCCACACGTCCATGCCGACCCAGGCCGGCGGACGGGCCGTATCGGAATAGGCCGGCGTGAGTTCCTTGAACCCCTTGGGCTCGTACGCCTCGAGCATGCCCTCCTGTTCGAGCAGTGCAAGACTGCTGGCGGCCAGGCCGGCCACCACGTCCGCTTGCGGATTGGCCTTCTCGGCCAGCAGCTTGGCGGTGACGATGCCTGTCGAGTCGCGCACCCAGCGGATCTCGATGTCCGGGTTGGCCTTCTCGAAGCCGTCCTTGTAGAGCTTCATGGCGTCGGTCTCGAGCGCCGTGTAGACCAGCAGGGAGGTTTTCTGCTGCGCCGCCGCGCTGCCGACTACCAGGGCCAGCATCGATGCGCATAGCACCGAGACCAGGGGACGAATACCGTTGAGAGCTTTCATCGTTCAGTCCTGTTGGAAATGGGATCGAAGGTGCAACTTCCGGGCCCAAGCGCGACTTTTCGTGCTTTGGTAGAACTCAATGTAGATCGTCGCCTGATCACTGTCAACGGTGGATTGTTGACAGTTGGCAATTTCCGACCAACAATACTCACCATGACACCCAGCAAACCCGACGCCCTCGCCTTCATGCAGTCCAACTCCCTGCCGATGCTGGTGCAGGAGGAAATCGAGCGGCTCATCATGACCGGCGCACTGGCCGTCGGCAGCCGCGTCAACGAGAGCGAGTTGGCGCAGCGCCTGGGCACCAGCCGCGGCCCGATCCGCGAGGCGCTGCGCGCCCTGGAAGAAGCCGGCCTGGTGCGCAACGAGAAGAACCGCGGCGTGTTCGTGCGCGAGATCTCGGTCGAGGAAGCCGACGAGATCTATGAATTGCGCGAGGCGCTGGAAGAGATCATCGGCCGGCGCGTGACGCGCGCCATCAGCCGGGAAGGCCTCGACCGCCTCAAGGGGATGCTCAAGGCCATGAAGAGCGCCGCCAAGGCGCAGGACATCGAGCAGTACGCGCAGCTGAACCTGCAGTTCCACGAGATCCTGCTCGAAACCTCGGGCAGCCAGAAGCTCGTCGAGACGTACAAGCGCCTGATCAAGGAGCTGCACCTATTTCGCATGCGGGCCCTGGACAGCGGCGGCGGCCTGCGCGTCTCGGCCGACGAGCACCAGAGCATCGTCGATGCCATTGCGTCGGGCGACGCCGAACGCGCCGGCCGGGTGATGCGCCAGCACGTGGCAGACAGCCGTGGCCGCATGCACAAGGCACTGGACCGACCCGACGAGGCCGGCAGGAACACATCCAACCACCAAGGAACATCCAAATGAATTCCCAGCCCATTGAAGTCAACGCCAGGCTCTACCGCTGGATGGAGCGGCCCGTGGTCGTGGTCTGCGTCGACGGGTGCGAGCCCGCCTACCTGGACGCCGCCATCGACGCCGGGGTCGCGCCTTATCTCAAGCGCATGATGCAGACCGGCGCCAGCCTGCTGGCCGATTGCGTCGTGCCGTCCTTCACCAACCCGAACAACCTGTCGATCGTCACGGGCGCGCCACCCGCGGTTCACGGCATCTGCGGCAACTACTTCTTCGACCGCGAGCTGGGCCAGGAAGTGATGATGAACGACCCCAAGTACCTGCGCGCAGGCACCCTGCTGGCGGCCTTCGCGGACGCCGGCGCCAAGGTGGCCGTCGTCACCGCCAAGGACAAGCTGCGCAAGCTGCTGGGCAACGACATGAAGGGCATCTGCTTCTCGTCCGAGAAGTCGGACCAGGTCACGCAGGAGGAAAACGGCATCGAGAACGTGCTCGACCTCGTCGGCATGGCCGTGCCCTCGGTCTACAGCGCCGAACTGTCGGAATTCGTGTTCGCCGCGGGCGTCAAGCTCATGCAGACCCAGCGGCCGGACATCATGTACCTGTCGACCACCGACTACGTGCAGCACAAGGCCGCGCCGGGCAGCCCCGCGGCCAATGCGTTCTACGCGATGATGGACGGCTACCTCGCCCAACTCGACGAGATGGGCGCCACGATCGTGCTGACCGCCGACCACGGCATGAACGACAAGCACGACTCGCAGGGCAAGCCCAACGTCATCTACCTGCAGGACGTGCTCGACGAGTGGTACGGCGCCGAGGCGGCGCGCGTCATCCTGCCGATCACCGACCCCTACGTGGTTCACCACGGCGCCCTGGGATCGTTCGCCACCGTCTACGCCCCCGACGACGCCACCGCCGCTCGCTGGATCCAGCGCATCAAGGAGCTGCCCGGCATGGAACTGGTGCTCTCGCGCGCCGAGGCCGCGCTGCGATTCGAGCTGCCGGCCGACCGCATCGGCGACATCGTGGTCGTGAGCGAGCGCAACACGGTCATCGGCACGTCCGCCAGCCGGCACGACCTGTCGGCGCTCGAGGTTCCCCTGCGCTCGCACGGCGGTGTCTCGGAGCAACGCGTTCCCCTGATCTGCAACCGGCCGGTCGCCGGCATTGCCAGCAACCGGCGCCTGCGCAACTTCGACGCCTTCGACCTTGCCCTGAACCACGCCCAGTGACCCGAGAGGAAACCACGTCCATGAGCCAGCCCATGCCCAAGCCAGCCGAGATCCACTGCGAAGCGCTTCGCATCGCCGGCGAGCGCGTCTTTCGCGACGAGGTGATCGAGGTCACCTACCCCTACACCGGCGAAGTGATCGCCACCGTGCCGAAGGCCACGCTCGAAGACGTGCGCCGCGCCTACCGCATCGCACGCGACTACAAGCCCACCCTGACGCGCTACGAGCGCTACAAGATCCTGATGCGCGCCGGCGAGATCATCGCGTCGCGCCTCGACGAGATCTCGCGCACCATCACGCTCGAATCGGGCCTGTGCCGCAAGGATTCGCTCTACGAGGTGGGCCGCGCGTCGGACGTGCTGCTGTTCGCCGCGAACCAGGCCCTGGTCGACGACGGGCAGGTGTTCTCCTGCGACCTGACGCACCACGGCAAGAGCCGCAAGGTCTACACCATGCGCGAGCCGCTGCAGGGCGTGATCACCGCCATCACCCCGTTCAACCACCCGCTCAACCAGGTCATCCACAAGGTGGCGCCGTCGATCGCGACCAACAACCGCATGGTGCTCAAGCCCAGCGAGAAGACGCCGCTGACCGCCTTCGTGCTGGCCGACATCCTCTACGAAGCCGGCCTGCCGCCGCAGATGCTGTCGGTCATCACCGGCGACCCGCGCGAGATCGCCGACGAGATGCTGACGCACCCGGACGTCGACCTTGTCACCTTCACCGGCGGCGTGGCGATCGGCAAGTACATCGCCGGCAAGTCGGTCTACAAGCGCCAGATCCTGGAGCTGGGCGGCAACGACCCGATCATCGTGATGGAAGACGCCGACATCGAGGAGGCCGCCACGCTCGCGGCCAGCGGCTCGTACAAGAACTCCGGCCAGCGCTGCACCGCCATCAAGCGCATGCTGGTGCACGAGGCCGTGGCCGACCGCTTCGTCGCGCTCCTGGTGGAGAAGACCAAGGCCCTGAAATACGGCGACCCGATGGACGGCGCCAACGACATGGGCACGGTCATCGACGAGGCCGCGGCGATCCACTTCGAGTCGGTGGTCAACGAAGCCATCGCCGGCGGCGCGACGCTGCTGGCCGGCAACGTGCGCCGCGGCGCGCTCTACTCGCCTACGGTGCTCGATCACGTCGACCCCGAGATGACGGTGGCCAAGCACGAGACCTTCGGCCCGGTATCGCCGGTCATCCGCTTCAAGGACATCGACGACGCGATCCGCATCTCGAACGGCACCGCCTACGGCCTGTCGTCCGCGGTGTGCACCAACCGCCTGGACTACATCACGCGCTTCATCCGCGAACTGAACGTCGGCAGCGTCAACGTGCGCGAAGTGCCGGGCTACCGGCTCGAGCTGACGCCCTTCGGCGGCATCAAGGATTCGGGCCTGGGCTACAAGGAAGGCGTGCTGGAGGCCATCAAGAGCTTCACCAACACCAAGACCTATTCCCTGCCCTGGTAACCATGAGCCTCACCATCGACGACATCGTCCGCGTTTTCGAGGCCAAGGGCCACGAGCAATACGACGGCGAACCGGTCACGCAGCTGCAGCACGCGCTGCAAAGCGCCCATCTGGCGGAGCAGGCCGGTTCGGCCAGCGCGCTCATCACGGCGGCGCTGCTGCACGACCTTGGCCACCTGCTGCACGACTTCGGGGCAACGCCGTCGAAGCAGGGGCTCGACGACCTGCACCAGTACCGCTGCCTGCCTTTCCTGCGCGCCACCTTCGGCCCGCAGACGCTCGAGCCGATTCGCCTGCACGTCGACGCCAAGCGCTACCTGTGCGCGGTCGCCCCCGGCTACTACGACACGCTGTCGGCCGACTCGCGGCGCAGCCTGGTGCTGCAGGGCGGCGTGTTCGACCAGGCGCAGGCACAGGCGTTCGGCGCCCTGCCCTTCGCGCAGGACGCCGTCGACCTGCGGCGCTGGGACGACGCCGCCAAGTCGGCCGACGCGGTCGTTCCGCCGCTGGCGCATTTCGTGCGCCACATGGAGCGCAGCGCCGCCGCTGCCGCCCCAGCCCTGGCACAGGCCACGTAGGAACAGGCGTGCGACCCTTCTGGATCGAGCAGGCGCTCTTCAACGATGGCGGGCTGGCGCCGGCGCTGCAGGGCGCGCAACGGGCGGACGTCTGCATCGTCGGCGGGGGCTTCACCGGCCTGTGGACGGCGATCCAGGCCAAGCGCCAGGACCCGGCGCTGGACATTGCCATCGTCGAGAGCGACCTGTGCGGCGCCGGCGCCAGCGGCCGCAACGGCGGCTGCATGCTGACCTGGTCGGCCAAGTTCTTCACGTTGCGGCGGCTGTTCGGCGAAGCCGAGGCGATCCGCCTGGTCAAGGCATCGGAGGCCGCGGTCGGCCACATCGCGGACTTCTGCCGTACCCACGACATCGATGCCGAGCTGCGCATGGACGGCACGCTCTACACCGCCACCTCGCAGGCGCAGGTGGGGGTGCTCGACCCGGTGATGCGGGCGCTGGAAGCGTGCGGCATCCACAGCTACTTTCCGCTGCCGCCCGACGAGGTGGCGCGGCGCTCGGGCTCGGCGCGCAACCTCGCCGGCGTCTTCTCGCCGACGGCGGCGACGGTGCACCCCGGCAAGCTGGTGCGCGGCCTGCGCCGCGTGGCGCTGGCCATGGGCATCCGCATCTACGAGCGCAGCCCGATGGTCGACCTGGCCACCGGCTACCCGGCCGTCGTGCGCACGCCGTGCGGCAGCATCGAGGCGCGCAAGGTCGTGCTGGCCCTGAACGCGTGGATGGCCAGTACCTTCGCGCAGTTCGAGCGGACCATCGCGATCGTCTCCAGCGACATGGTGATCACCGAGCGCTGCCCCGACCTGCTGCGCGAGAGCGGCCTGGTCGACGGCGTGTCCGTGCTGGACTCGCGCACCTTCGTCTACTACTACCGAAGCACGGCCGACGGGCGCATCATGCTCGGCAAGGGTGGCAATACCTTCGCGCGCGGCGGGCGCATCGCGCCGGTGTTCGACCAGCGCTCGCCCTACGAGGCGGAGCTGACGCAGGCACTGCGCGACTTCTTCCCGGCATTGCGCGACACGCCCATAACGGCGAGCTGGAACGGCCCCTCCGACCGCTCGGTCACCGGCTTCCCGTTCTTCGGAAAACTCGACGGCGCGCCGCACGTGAGCTACGGCTTCGGCTACTCGGGCAACGGTGTCGGGCCGAGCTACATGGGCGGGCAGATCCTCTCGTCGATGGTGCTCGACCAGGACAACGAATGGACGCGCAGCCCCCTGACGCGCGGCCCGCTGGGCCACTTTCCGCCCGAGCCGGTGCGCTACGTCGGCTCGATCGTGGTGCGCAACGCGATCCGCCGCAAGGAGCGCGCGGAAGACGACAACCGCCGGCCGTGGTTCGTCGACACCATGCTGAGCAAGTTCGCCAACGCGGCGGGCAAGGCCGACAAGGCCTGAGGCGCGGTCGCGGCAGGGCGCGGCGACCAGCGCCTATCAGGTCGCCGCGCGCAGGCGGCTGGCGGCCAGGCGCAATTCCGGCAGGAAGCTCGTGACGGCCATCTCGCAGGTGAACTGGCCGCTGGGCAGGCTCACGTTGAGCGCGGCAATGGTGGCGCCCTGCTGGTCGCGCACGGGCACCGCCAGGCCGCAGATCGCCTCGTCCAGTTCGCCGTCGACCCAGGCATAGCCCTGCGTCCGCACCTTGAGGAGTTCATCGCGCAGGCGCGACGGCTCGACGATCGTCGCGTTGGTGCGCCGCTTCAGCGTGGCATGAGACAGGTAGTCGTCCATCTCCTGGTCCGGCAGGCTTGCCAGGAGCATGCGCCCCATCGAGACCAGGTGGGCCGGCAGGCGGCTGCCCAACGACGGGCTCATCGGCAGGATGCGGCTCGCATGCTGGCGCTGGACGTACACGATGTCCTCTCCGTCGAGCACCGACATTGCGCATGACTGCCTGATGCGTGCCATCAGTTCCTCCAGCGTCGGCTGCGCCTCTCGCCAGTAGGGCAGCGAGGACAGGTATGACAGGCCCAGGCGCAGCACGCGCGGCGTCAGCCAGTAGCGCTTGCCGTCGGTGCGCACGAAATTCATGTCGATCAGCGTCATCAGGAAGCGCCGCACCGCGGTACGCGGCAGTTCCACCGCCTCTGCGATCTCGGCCAGGTTCTGGTGCGTCGAACTCTCCCCCATTGCCTCGATGACGCGCAGGCCGCGCGCAAAGGTGCGCACGAACGATTCGCTTTCGGGTGTTGCCATGTGCAAGTGCTCCGCGTGCGCCTTGACAGTGCAGGCGCACGATTCAATAATGACCATCAGGCGGACATAAATGTCCGCTAGGCGGTCATTCTACGCGAAGGCCGATGGACATGCAACCACCCGCAAACGAAGTGAAACCATGACTGAGCAAGCATTCGAGACAGACTTCTGGAAGGACGCGCAGCTGCGCAAGACCTGGGACGAGATCATCCCTGGCGAGCCGCGCAAGACGATTCCCTACACCCTCACGCTCGAGGCGATCCAGAAATACTGCCGCGTCGTCGGCGACATGCATCCGCTGTACTTCGACGAGGAATTCGCCAGGAAGAGCCCGTACGGCGGTCTCATCGCGCCGCCGGCGATCCACATTCTCCTGATGTTCTCCTGCACGCCGGCGGACGACTGGATGCGCACGCCAGGCACGGTCAACGCGGGGCAATCCTGGAGCTACAACATTCCGGCCCGCCCGGGCGACACGATCCGGCTCGAGGCGCGGGCACTGGACAAGTTCATCAAGCGCGACCGGCTCTTCGTCGTGCATGACAACGTCTTCTTCAACCAGCACGACGAGGTCATCTGCTCGGGCCGCGGCTGGACCATCCGCCCCATGTAAGCCATCGCGAGGAACCACACCATGACCGCATCGTTCGACACCCTCAAGCCCGGCCAGACCATCGAAGGCTCGCCCTTCTCGCCCACGCGCGAATCCATCCGCGAGTTCTGCGAGGCCTCGCTCGACTACAACCCGCTGCACCTGGACGACCAGTACATGAAGGGCAGCTTCGGCAAGACCCAGTTCGGCGGAATCATCATGCACGGCATGAACAACTTTGGCGTGATCACCAGGATGCTCACCGACTGGCTGTACCCGCAAGGCGGCATGCAGCGCCGCCTGGAAACGCGCTGGAAGGCGCCCGTCAAGCCGGGCGACACCATCGTGCCCATCGCCACCGTCAACGAAGTGCGCACCACCGAGCACAGCCGCTGGGCCACGCTCGACGTGCAGGTACGCAACCAGCGCGGCGAGACGGTCGCCGTGGGCGAAGCCATGGTCGAGTTCCCGGCCAGCGCCTGAGCCGCAGGACCGCCCTCTACGACCCGCACCCCATAACAGGAGACATCCATGCGAATCGCAACCTGCCTGCGGACTTGGGCGCGCGCGGCGTGCGCCGCGGTCCTCGCCGGCGCGTCACTCGCCGCGCCCATGGCCAGCCTGGCCCAGCCCTTCCCGACCCAGCCCGTGAAGATCGTCGTGCCTTTCCCGCCCGGCGGCACCACCGACATCCTGGCGCGCCAGCTTGCCGCCGAGCTGTCCAGGCAATGGAACCAGCCGGTGCTGGTCGACAACCGCGCCGGAGCCAGCGGCACCATCTTCACCGAGCAGCTGACCCGAACGGCGCCGGACGGCTACACGCTGATGCTTACCGCCACGCACCATGTCATCAACCCCGGCCTGTACAAGAACCTGCGCTACGACACGCGCAAGGACGTGACCTCGCTGGCACTGGTGGGCGCGGTGCCCAATGTGCTGGTGGTCAATCCGGCGTTTCCGGCCAGGAACGTCAAGGAACTCATCGCGTACGCCAAGGCACGCCCCGGCCAGGTGAGTTTCGGCTCCTCCGGCACGGGGGGTGCCAACCACCTGTCGGGCGAACTCTTCAAGTCCATGACCGGTGTGAACATGGTGCACATCCCGTACCGTGGCGCGGCGCCGGCCCTGAACGACTTGCTCGGCGGGCAGATCCCGGTGATGTTCGACTCGGTTCCCGGGGTGCTGCAGCACATCCAGGCGGGCAAGCTGCGCGCGCTGGGCGTCACATCGCTCAAGCGGTCACCGGCGCTGCCTGACGTGCCGACGCTGGACGAAGCCGGCGTGAAGGGCTTCGAGGCCACCGCCTGGTTCGGGCTCTACGCACCCGGCGGCATGAAGCCGGAGCTCGCGAACAGGATCTCGGCCGACGTGCTCAAGGCACTGAGCAGTGACTCCATTCGCAAGGATTTCGCGCAACTGGGTGTCGAGCCCGGGACCATGACGCAGCCGCAGTTCGCCGCCTTCGTCGACGCCGAGATCACCAAGTGGACGCGGGTGATCGACGAAGCCCACGTCAAGATCGACTAGGAGCCCGTCGTGCCCGTACACCAACAGCGGCCAGCCGGCCCAGGCGCCTTGTCCCACCTGCGCGTGCTCGACCTGTCGCGCGTGCTGGCTGGGCCGTGGTGCACCCAGAACCTGGCCGACATGGGCGCCGAGGTGATCAAGGTGGAGCGCCCCGGCGCCGGCGACGATACGCGCGGCTGGGGCCCGCCCTGGGTCGTAGGCGGCGAGCGCGACGGCGCGACCACCGATTCCACCTACTACGCGGCCGCCAACCGCGGCAAGAAGTCGGTCACGATTGACATTTCCAAGCCTGCAGGGCAGGCGCTGGTCCGCAGCCTGGCCAGGGAGAGCGACGTGGTGATCGAGAACTACAAGGTCGGCGACCTGAAGCGTTACGGGCTCAACTATCCGAGCCTCTCGGCGATCAACCCAAGGCTGGTGTATTGCTCGATCACCGGCTACGGACAGGACGGGCCGAGCGCGCACAAGCCGGGCTACGACTTCGTCTTCCAGGCCATCGGCGGGCTGATGAGCATCACCGGCGAGAACGACGCCTTGCCCGGCGGCGGGCCGCAGAAGACAGGCATCGCCATCGCGGACGTGATGACCGGCATGTACGCCACCATCGCCATCTTGTCGGCGCTGCAGCATCGCACGGTGTCCGGCCGGGGCCAGTACATCGACATGGCCCTGCTCGACTGCATCGTGGCGCTTGGCGGCAACCAGGTCACGGGTTACCTGGCGAGCGGCAAGGTGCCCCACCGTTACGGCAACGCGCATGCCAGCCTCGTGCCCTACCAGGTCTTCGCGGTGCAGGACGGAGAGATCGTCGTGGCAGTGGGCAACGACAAGCAGTGGCAGCAATACTGCGCGGCGATCGAGCGGCCGGACCTCGCTGCCGACCCGCAATGGCACAAGGTGACCGGCCGGATCACGGGGCGCGAGACACTCATTCCCGAACTGGCGCGAACCATGCTCGAACGGCCCGCCGACGAATGGATCGAGCGCCTGGAGGCGCGCGGCGTGCCTTGCGGAAGGATCAACGACTATCGCCAGGTGTTCGAGGATCCGCAGGTGCGGCACCGCGGACTTCGCGTCGACATTCCGAGGGCGGATGGCGGCAGCGTATCCACCATCGCGAGCCCGCTGCGCCTGCAAGGTACGCCACCCACCTACGACCGGGCCCCGCCGAGCCTGGGGGACGCTACCGATGCCGTCCTGCGCGACCTGTTGGGCTGCAGCCTCGACGACCTCGCCGGCCTGCGGCGGGACGGGGTGATCTGAACGGCGCCGCGCCGTTTCGGTTTCGTGCCCCCGGCGGGCATGGCGCCAATCACCCGCCGATGCCGGGGTCGGCGCAAGGGGCGCTGCACTGACCGCAAGATGCGGCCCATGGAGCCCCCGCCAAACGCCGACGAAGTGCGCCAGAGGATCGACTCGGTCTACCGCACCGAGGGCCGGAGAATCTTCGCCACCCTCGTGCGGCTCCTCGGCGACCTCGACCTGGCCGAGGAGGCCCTGCACGACGGATTCCGTATCGCGCTGGAGCGCTGGCCGACCGACGGGGTGCCGGACCATCCACGCGCCTGGATCGTGTCGGCCGGCCGCTTCAGGGCCATCGACGGACTGCGGCGCCGGACGCGATTCGCGCCGCCGGACGAGGCCGAGCAGGCCATACAGTCGGCAGCCGACCCGGCGCCCGCCTGGGACGCCGGCGGCAGCTTCGACGACGCGCTGGAAGACGACCGCCTGCGCCTGGTCTTCACGTGCTGCCATCCCGCGCTTGCACCCGACGCCCAGGTGGCGCTGACCCTGCGCGAGGTGTGCGGCCTCACCACCGAAGCCATCGCCAGCGCCTACCTGGTGTCCGCGCCCGCCATGGCCCAGCGGATCGTGCGCGCCAAGGCGCGCATCCGGGAAGAGCGCATCCCCTACCAGGTGCCCGCACTGGCCGAACTGCCGGGCCGCCTCGAAGCGGCGCTGCGCGTGATCTACCTGGTGTTCAACGAAGGCTATGCCGCCTCGGACGGCGTATCGCTCACCCGCCCGGACCTCTCCGGCGAAGCGATCCGCCTGGGGCGCCTGCTCGTCGACCTGCTGCCCGAGCCCGAGGCCATGGGCCTGCTCGCGTTGATGCTGCTGCACGAGTCGCGCCGGGCCGCGCGCGCCTCGGCGTCGGGCGAACTCGTCTTGCTCGACGAGCAGGACCGTGGCCGGTGGGACGCCGCCCTCATCGCCGAGGGCAGCGCGCTGGTGCGACGGGCCCTGGTCTCGCGCCGCTTCGGGCCGTACGCCGTGCAGGCCGCGATCGCCGCCGTGCATGCGCAGGCCCCCGATGCCGCCGCCACGGACTGGCCGCAGATCGCCGGCCTGTACGACGCATTGCTGCGGCTCGAGCCGACACCGGTGGTCGAGCTCAACCGGGCGGTGGCAATCGCAATGCGCGACGGGCCGCTGGCCGGTCTGGCACTGATCGACGAACTGCTGGCGCGTGGCGCCTTGGCCGGCTATCACCTTGCGCATGCGGCGCGCGCCGACCTGTGCCGCCGCCTCGGCCGGCGCCACGAAGCCCGCGAATCGTATGAACGCGCGCTCGCCATGACACGCCAGCAGCCCGAACGCGCCTTCCTGGCCAGGCAGCTGAACGCCCTGGGCGCGGCCGGGGCCGCATCCTGATACAAACTTTCGGCATCGGCGCTGTCGAAAATCGCGGGGGCCGTTCGACCAGTGATGTCGTCCAAGGATGCGACGTCCATCACTTCATGGAGATGCCATGCGATACCTCTGCCTCGTTCACTTCGACGAACGAATGCTCGACACGCTCCCGCCCCACGAGCTCGCCACCCTGGAACATGATTCGCGCGCCTACAACGAGGAGCTGCGAGCGCGCGGGCAACTCGTGGCCGCGCATGCGCTGCAGCGCGCAAAGGCCGCCAAGGTGGTGAAGCTGCGCGCCGGCCGGGCGTCCTGCGTGGACGGGCCTTTCATCGAGACCAAGGAACAGCTGGGCGGCTTCCTGCTCATCGACGTGGCGGACCTCAATGCCGCGATACAGGTCGCGGCGCGCACGCCGATGGCACGTTACGGCAGCATCGAGGTGCGCCGGGTCGCCATCGTGGAGAGGATGGCGCCATGAGATACCTATGCCTGATCTATTGCAGCCAGGCGCAGATGGCTGCCGACGTGCCTTCGGAAGACATGGCGGCGTTCGTCAATGCGCACCTCGACTACGACGACGCACTGCGGATGGCCGGGCAACTGGCAGCGACCGAGGCGCTGGAGACCGCAGACAGCGCGGCAGTCGTCCGAGTGCGGCAGGGCAAGGTGTGGGTGACCGACGGCCCGTTCGCGGAAACCAGCGAGCTCCTCGGCGGCTTCTATCTGGTCGATGCCGCGAGCGACGACGAAGCCGTGCGCATCGCCGCTGGCATTCCCTCGGCGCGCATCGGCAGCATCGAAGTGCGGCCGGTGGCGCCCATGGAACATGGTCCCTGGGAGCGCTCGCCATGAGCGTCGCCGCGTCCCCCAAGGCTGGTGTGCGCGAATGGATCGGACTGGGCGTGATCGCCCTGCCCTGCATGATCTATTCGATGGACCTCACGGTGCTCAACCTGGCGGTGCCGCACCTGAGCGCGGCGCTGCGCCCGAGCAGCGCCCAGATGCTCTGGATCGTCGACATCTACGGCTTCGTCCTGGCCGGCTCGCTCATCACCATGGGCACCCTGGGCGACCGCATCGGGCGGCGAAGGCTGCTGTTGATCGGCGCGCTGTGCTTCGGCCTCGCCTCGGTGCTCGCCGCCTTCTCCACCAGCGCCGTGATGCTGATCGCGACGCGGGCATTGCTCGGCCTTGCTGGCGCCACCCTGGCGCCGTCCACGCTCTCGCTGATCCGGAACATGTTCCTGGACGACCGGGAGCGCAGCGTCGCCATCGGCGTGTGGATCGCCAGCTTTTCCGTTGGCGGCACCATCGGCCCGCTGGTCGGCGGTGCGCTGCTGGAGCACTTCTGGTGGGGCTCGGTGTTCCTGGTCGGCGTGCCGGTGATGGTGCTCCTCCTGTTGCTGGGTCCCCGGTTGCTGCCCGAGTACCGTGATGAGGCGGCAGGCCGGCTCGACCTGGTGAGCGCGGCGCAATCGCTGCTGGCGGTACTGGGCGTCATCTACGGTCTCAAGCGCATAGCCGAAGGCGCCGCAGGCATTCCCGCATTCGCCGCCATCGTGCTGGGTCTGGCCATCGGCGTCGCTTTCGTACGCCGCCAACGCAAGCTGCCCGATCCGCTGATCGATCTGCGTCTGTTTCGCTCTCCGACGTTCCGCGCGGCACTGACGATCAACACGCTGGGCTTTTTCGTGGCCTTCGCGTCATTTCTCTTCGTTGCGCAGTACCTGCAGCTTGTGCTGGGGCTCGGGCCACTGGAAGCAGGCCTGTGGACCGTGCCTTCGGGCATCGCGTTCGCCGTGGGCTCGACGGTGGCACCGCGACTGGCGCGCAGGCAGCCCGCCGGCAAGGTGGTGGGCGGCGGCCTGCTCCTGGCCAGCGCCGGCTTCGCGCTGATGGCACAGGCGTGCCGCTGGAGCGAAGGCCCGGCGCTGCTGGTCGCCGCCTACGCGCTGCTGTCGCTGGGGCTGTCCTTCGTGTTCACGCTGGCGGTCGACCTGATGGTCGGCGCCGCGCCACCCGAGCGCGCCGGTGCCGCGGCGGCCATCCAGGAGACCAGTTCCGAGATGGGTGGGGCCCTTGGCATCGCGCTGCTGGGCAGCGTGACCGTGGCAATCTACCGGCGAACGCTGGGCGAGCACCTGCGAGGGAGTGGCGTGCCGGTGGATGCGCTGGACGCCGCGCGCGCCAACCTGGGCGTGGCAGCGGACACCGCTGCGGGCCTGCCCGCGGCGGCGGGTTCGGTGCTGCTCGACGCCGCGCGCGACGCATTTTCGGCGGCGTTCTTCACCACCGCCAACATCAGTTCCGCCGTCGCGCTTGCCGCAGCGCTGCTGGCGGCGCTCTTCCTGCGCGGACCGGGGCAGCGGAGCGCAGTTGCCGCAAATTCCGGGATGCCGCAGCAACGCGGCCAATGACAGACAGCGCGGCAACGACGGACATCCGCGATCCGCGCCGGCAGGCGATCAGGCCCGCATGTCCAACCCGCGCCATGCCTCGAGCACGTCCACCTGCTTTTGCAACCACTCGGCAGGTACCGAACTCGTTCCCCAGTGGTGCAGTCGACCGGCTGCCTCGCCAAGGTTCCACAGGTGGCGAAGCTGCAGGAACAGTGGCAGCGCAGCCAGGTCACGCTCGGATATCTCGCCGCCACCCGAGCGATAGCCGCGCAGGTAGTGCGCCCACCGCTCGCGCAACACGTCGTCGGGCTCCTTCAAACCCTTGCGGAAGAGGTACGACCATGGCAGCACGCTCAGGTCGTACGCCAGAAAGCCAGGCCCCGCGTCGTCGAAGTCGAAGAAAACAGTCGTCTTGTGGCCGGCCGCGTCCGTGCTCACATGGTTGTTGAAGCCATGCGTATCGCCATGGCAGACCACGCGCGAAAGCCCGCCTTCGGCCTCGGCCAGCTCCGAAATGAGCCGGTGCACCAGGCGCCGGTACGCTTCCAACAGATCGTCTTCCAGTCCCGGGTAAGCCTCCAGATAGCCCAACGTCTTCAGGGCCAGATGCGGGCCATCGAGCACGTAGCGGCTTTGCGGCCCGACGTAGTCGCGTGCTGCCGCATGAATGGTGGCCAGCATCCTGCCGGTCAACTCGAAGTCGTCCAGCGTGTCGGGAACGACGCCGTCCGCGAAACGGAACAGCGCCAACGCGCGCGCGCCTTCGGGAAACGCCAGGCCGATGTGCGCGCGTCCATCCGTCGCCGGCACGGGCGCCGCAACCCCCGCGCCCTTGGCTGCCAGGTGTGCCAGCAGCGCGACCTCGAAATCGACGTTGAAGCCACCGCGCGGCCGGATCGAGTACAGGCGCGCCACATACCGGCTTCCGTCAGGCGACCGCAGCGCATAGCTGTCGTTCAGCCCGCGACGCACCATGTGGCATTGCTGAACCTGAACGCCATGGTGCCGCGCGACCCAGCGAGCAACCGAGGCGGCAGCAGCGGTCGTGTGCGTAGGGACGAGCTCGTCGCCATGTTCCTGCCGATCGGTCATCGCGCAATGTCGTTGGATGGCGGCCTCGCAGGCCGAAGACGCCGCTCGCGTGAGCGACGGGAAGGGGATGAGGTAACGGCGCGATTGTGCCAAGCACTGCGCTGGCTTGGCTCGAACTCGCAATCACGGCTTGGAACCGACCTTGCTCGCACGTCCATTTACTTGCGCAAATGCTCAAGTAAGTATTGGACAAGGAAGCGGTCGACACTTTGCTGACCGATCCACGTGTGAAGGCTGTCAGGTTCGTCGGTTCGACGCCGATCGCAGAATATGTGTACACCACCGGCAGCGCACACGGCAAGCGGGTGCAGCACTCGGTGGCGCAAAGAACCACGCGGTGGTCATGCCCGACGCCGACATCCCGAACGCGGTCAACGCACTGATGGGCGCAGCCTACGGCTCGTGCGGAGAGCGCTGCATGGCCGTGCCGCTGGTGGTGGCGGTGGGCGACGCCACAGCCGATGCGATGGTGCAAGGACTCAGTGCCGAAATCGCCAATATGAAAGTCGGCCCTGGCAGCGATGACGGCAACGACATGGGGCCGCTGGTGACCCAGCCGCATCTGGAAAAGGTCCGGTCCTTCATCGAGGCCGGCGTGAAAGCTGGCGCCAAGGTGGTAGTGGACGGCCGCGACGTGCAAGTCGAAGGCCACGAAGGCGGCTACTACCTTGGTCCATGCCTGTTCGACCAGGTGAAGCCCGGAATGTCGATCTATCGGGACGAGACAACGTGCCGCTGCCGGTACCGGTCGCCTATCATCCCTTCGGTGGCTGGAAGCGATCGCTCTTCGGCGACCTGCACGCCTATGGCCCCGACGCGGTGCGCTTCTACACCAAGCGCAAGACCGTGACGCAGCGCTGGCCCTCGGCGGGTGTTCGCGAAGGTTCTGTTTTCAGCTTCCCGTCCAACAGCTGAGACGGGGCGTGCGCCGCGGTCGGACGACGAGCCGGCCGAGTCAAGCGCCCGCAAAGCCGCTATGTAGAATGACCGCAGGGTGTTGGCTGCGTGTTGCAGTCAACAGGTTCATGCGCTGGTCGGGCCGCCGCGCGAGGCTTTTGCGACCATGAATCGACACCCTTCTCGGCAGACGCTGCCGCGCGCCCAACTGTTGGCCGAACGCGCTTTTGCGACGCTCGACCGCTTTCTTCATATCGAGGCCGTCAGCGGCATCGTGCTGCTGATTGCAGCTGCAATTGCCCTGATCTGGGCCAATTCTTCACTGGCCCCAAGCTACCACGCGCTTTGGCACACGCCGCTGTCCATCGGGCTCGGCAGTTGGGTGTTCTCCCAATCGCTGCATTTCTGGATCAACGACGGGTTGATGACTATTTTCTTCCTCGTCGTCGGGATGGAGATCCGTCGCGAGATCCACGAAGGCGCGCTGAGCAATGCGAAACAAGCGGCCCTCCCCATGGCCGCCGCCGTGGGCGGCGTCGCGGTCCCTGCGCTGCTCTATCTGGCGCTGAACGGAGAGCCTCCGCGCCAGAATGGCTGGGCCGTTCCCACCGCGACCGACATTGCGTTTGCCGTCGGCGTGCTGGCGTTGCTTGGTCGATCCATTCCCGGCAACGTGAGAGTCTTCCTGCTTGCGCTGGCAATCATCGACGACATCGTGGCCGTGCTGATCATCGCCTTCTTCTATTCGGGAGGCCTCGACTACAGCGGGTTCGCCGTGGCGGCGGCCGGCATTCTGATGGTGCTGAGCCTGCAGCAGATGGGAATCGGCTCGGCCTACGCCTATGTAGTGCCAGGCGCGGTAATCTGGATCGGTCTGTTGATGACCGGCGCGCATCCAACGCTCGCTGGCGTCGTGCTGGGACTGATGACGCCGGTGCTGCCCGTTCGCATGCGCGAACGCCCGCTCGACGTGGTCTCCCGCATCGCTCAGGACCTACTCGGCCGCGACGGCGATGCCGCAAGAGACACTGCCCTTCTCGCTCACCCCCTTCGACAGCTCCGTGTTGCCCAGCGCGAGTTGCTGCCGCCCGTGGTGCGGGTGCAAATGGCACTGCACCCTTGGGTCGCCTTCGGCGTCATGCCGCTGTTCGCACTGGCCAATGCCGGGGTCAGCCTGGGCGGAATCGACCTGTCGGCAGAGGGACCGCAATGGATCGTGGCCGGGGTCGCGCTGGCTCTGGTCATCGGCAAGCCGCTGGGCGTGGTCGGAGTCAGCTGGCTCATGGTGCGGCTGGGCTTGTGCCGACTTCCGCCAGGCGTGTCCTGGGGCGGCATCTGTCTGATCGGGCTGCTGGCGGGCATCGGATTCACCATGTCGATCTTCATCGCAATGCTCGCCTTCGCCGACGAAAGCCGTCTGGGGGCAGCAAAGCTCGGCGTGTTGCTGGGCTCCCTGATCGCGGCGGTGCTGGGCCTTGGCTGGGGTGCGGTGTACGTGAGACGGCTGCGGGTGCCCGCCGTTACGTCGTAGCGGCAGGTTTGCCCTGCGCACCGCTGAGAGATCTGATCTGCTTGGCCTTGAGCTGGCGCATCAAGTCGTGGCGGAGAGTGTGAGATTCGAACTCACGGACGCTTTCACGTCGGCAGTTTTCAAGACTGCTGGTTTAAACCACTCACCCAACTCTCCGGATGCACGGCAGCTGTGGCCGCGCAGGCCTGGATTTTAGTCGGTAAGCGCGGACCGACCTCAGGCCCCGGCCAAGCCGCCGGCTCGGCCGCAGCCGCTTGCGCTGGTCACGCCGCGTCGGGCAGGAACATCTCCTGCAGGTCGCTGAGAAAATCGAAGCCCCGCTCGGTGGGCCAGGCGCGCCACAGGTCGCGCGCCAGCAGGCCTTTTTGCTCGGCCCGGTCCAGCGCGCGCTGGATGGCGGTGATGGCCAGGCCGGTGCGCTCTCCGAAGTTGGCGAACGAGAAGCCCTCCTTCAGGCGCAGTGCGTTGAGCATGAACTCGAACGGCAGGTCCGCCAGGGCCACGTCGTCGCTTTGCGCCACGGCGTTGCCGGCCAGCGCGTTGTCCATGTACAGGCGCGGGTCGCGAAAGCGCACCTGGCGGACGATCCGGTGCGCAAAGCTCAGCTTGCCGTGCGCGCCGGCGCCCAGGCCGAGGTAATCCCCAAACTGCCAGTAATTGGTGTTGTGCCAGCAGCGGTGCCCCTCGCGCGCATAGGCCGACACCTCGTATCGCGCCATCCCGGCGGCCGCGGTCGCCTCGCTGATCTGGTCCAGCATCGCGTAGGCCTCGTCTTCCGGCGGCAGGTTCTGGGGCGGGTACTTCGCAAAGTAGGTGTTGGGCTCGAGCGTGAGGTGGTAGACCGACAGGTGCGGCGGCGCCAGCGCCAGGGCCTGCGCGAGGTCGGCCTTCAGGTCGGCGCTGGCCTGGCCGGGCAAGGCATACATCAGGTCGATGTTGTAGGTGTCGAAGGCGGCGGCCGCCTCCTGCACCGCGGCGATGGCCTGGGCCCGGTCGTGCACCCGGCCCAGCGCCTTCAAGTGCGCGTCGTTGAAGCTCTGCACGCCGATCGAAAGGCGGGTGACGCCGGCGGCGCGAAACGCCCTGAACCGGTCGCGCTCGAAGGTGCCGGGGTTGGCCTCCAGCGTGATTTCGCAGTCGGGCACCAGCTTGAGCCGGGCGCGCAGCTCGCCGATCAGCCGGTCGATGCCTTGCGGCGAGAACAAACTGGGCGTGCCGCCGCCGATGAAGATGCTGTGCACGCTGCGGCCCCACACCAGCGGCAGGGCTGCATCGAGGTCGGCCACCAGCGCATCCAGGTAGCGGCCCTCGGGCAGTGCGTCGGATTCGCCTTCGGCACCGCCGGCACGGGCCTTCCATTCGTGCGAGTTGAAGTCGCAGTAAGGGCACTTGCGCAGGCACCAGGGCAGGTGAACGTACACCGACAGCGGCGGCAGCGCCGGCAATTGCAGCGGGCCGGGCCGCATCTGGTGCAGCACGTCGTTGGCCAGCGGCGCGCCGGCGGTTCCGGCTGGCGCGATCGGAATGTTCACGAGCGCCCCGGAAGCAGCGTCGTCCAGCGCTCGCGCATCAGAGCCAGCATGGCGCGCGCGGCCTGCCCGCGGTGGCTGTGGGCGTTCTTGGTCTCGGGAGCCAGTTGCGCGAAGGTCTTGCCGAACTGCGGCAGGAACATCACGGGGTCGAAGCCGAAGCCGTTGTCTCCCACCGGCGCCGCGGCGATCTGCCCGGCCACGCGACCGCTGGCGATCAGCGGCTCGGGGTCGTCATGGCTGCGCAGCGCGACCAGTGTGCTGACCAGGGCGGCGCCGCGGTCCGCCCGCCCCTGCAATTGCTCGAGCAGGGCCCGCACGTTGTTGGCGTCGCCCTTGGCATAGCCGAACTGCGTGGCATAGAAGGCGGTGTCCACGCCCGGCAGGCCGCCGAATGCGTCCACGCACAGGCCGGCGTCGTCGGCCATGGCCGGCAGGCCGGTGGCCGCGCTGGCATGGCGTGCCTTGGCCAGCGCGTTTTCCACGAAAGTGCGGTGCGGCTCCTCGGCCTCGCCCACGCCCAGCTCGGATTGGCGCACCAGTTGCACGCCCAGCGGCGCGAAGAGCTGCTGCAGTTCGGCGAGCTTGCCGGCGTTGTTGGAAGCCAGAACGAGTTTCATCTCCGGACGCCTCGCAATGCCCTGCCGCTACTTGACCAGGGGCGACTGCAGCGCCTGGGTCTGCAGCTCGACCAACTCGCCGATGCCCTTCTCGGCCAGGGCCAGCAGCTGGTTCATCTCGTCGCGCGAGAAGGCGGCGCCTTCGGCCGTGCCCTGCACTTCCACGAAGTGGCCGGCGCCGGTCATGACGACGTTCATGTCGGTGTCGCAGGCCGAATCTTCGGTGTATTCGAGGTCGAGCAGCGGCGTGCCCTCGACGATGCCGACCGACACGGCGGCCACGTGGCCGCGGATCGGCGTGGCGGCGATGCGGCCGTCGGCCAGCAGGCGGCTGACCGCGTCCTGCGCCGCCACGAAGGCGCCGGTGATAGCCGCGGTGCGGGTGCCGCCGTCGGCCTGCAGCACGTCGCAGTCGAGATGGATGGTGCGCTCGCCCAGGGCGGCCAGGTCGAACACGGCGCGTATGGACCGGCCGATCAGGCGCTGGATTTCCTGCGTGCGGCCGCTCTGCTTGCCGCGCGCGGCCTCGCGGTCGCTGCGGGTGTGGGTCGAGCGCGGCAGCATGCCGTACTCGGCGGTGACCCAGCCTTCGCCACTGCCGCGCTTGTGCGGGGGCACCCGCTCCTCGACCGAGGCAGTGCACAGCACGCGGGTCTGGCCGAACTCGATGAGTACCGAGCCTTCGGCATGGATGGTGAAGCCACGGGTCATGCGCACGGGGCGCAACTGGTCGGCGGCACGGCCGCCGCTGCGGATGAATTCGCTCATCTTGATGTCCGATGAAAAAAGGTTGGCCGTTCAGGCCTTGCGTGCGGCCGAACGGCGGATGGCTTCGTTGATCTCGGCGATGGAACGCTCGATGGCGTCCTCGTCCATGTCGGCCACCTCGCTGTCGGCCGGCATGCCGGCCTGGATGGTGGACGCGAACACGCCTTCGCTGATGCTGTCGGTGGACACGCCCCGCTCGGCGCCGGTGGCGTCGGGCGTCTCCCATTCCAGCGCGATCATGGTGACATTGTCGCCGTTCGCGCCGCCGCGCCGCAGCGCCATCTCGACCAGCTCCGGTGCGGCGTCCGCCACGGGGCGGGTGGCCAGGATGCTGACGATCTGCATTTCGTCCATCACCCCCCACAGGCCGTCGGAGCACAGCATGATGCGGTCGCCCTGCTGAAGCGTGACCGGATCGGAAATGTCGAAGACCGGCGTGGAGGGCGACCCCAGGCAGGTCAGCAGCAGGTTGCGGTTGGCCGTCTCGAATCCCGGAACCGCGCGCGGCCGCTCGGCATGGGAATGGTCGCGTGTGCGCGTGAGCATCTCGCCCTCGCGTACCAGGTAAAGGCGCGAATCGCCGCAATGGATCCACTGCGCCGTGGTGCCCTGCAGCACGGCCGCCACCACCGTCGTGCGCGGGGTGTCGAGCATGCCCTTGTTGCCGGCGTAGCGCATGATCTGCTGGTGCGCATGCATGACGGCAGTGGTCAGGAACGCCTTGACGTCCTTGAGCGTGGGCCGGGCCTCGCGCTGGTAGAGCGCCGCGATGGTCTGCAGCGCCAGTTGCGCCGCCACCTCTCCCTCGGGATGTCCTCCCATGCCGTCGGCCAATACGAAAAGGCCCGATTCCCGCGTGTAGCAATAGCCCATGCGGTCCTCGTTCTTGAGACGACCGCCCTTGCGGCTGACCTGGAAGACGGAAAACTTCATGGGACCTCGGTGACGGGCCGGTGGGCGGGGACGGGACCGCGCCGCTGCGGGGCTGCCATGGCGCTTTCGCCGCGGAATGCCTTCATGCGGGGCGGGTGGTGGGCGCGGCTGCCTTGGGCAACGGCTTCTTGTCGGGCGAGCGGATGTTGTCGATGGACAGCCGCACCTTCTCGCCCATGGTGAGCTTGGTGTAGCGCCGCTCGCCTTCGCGGCTGAGCTCCTTCTGCAGCGCGAACACCGACTGCGGACGCGACAGCGGGTCGAGCGACATGCACCACTCGACCACCTCGATCAGGTTGTCGGAATACACCCCGCGCAGGCGGGACAGCGACAGCGACAGGCGGTCCTTCTCGATGCGCTGCGGCGCGTCGCTCGGCGGATAGCCCTGCATGCAGGCGTAGATGCAGGCGCCGATGGCGTAGATGTCGGTCCACGGGCCCATGGACGAGTCGCGCCGGTACATCTCGGGCGCCGCGAAGCCGGGCGTGTACATCGGGCGGATGAAGTTGCCTTCCTTGCTGAGCACCTCGCGCGCGGCGCCGAAGTCGATCATCACGGCGCGGTCGTCGTCGGTGACGAAGATGTTGGCCGGCTTGATGTCCAGGTGCAGCATCTTGTGCTGGTGCACGATGCGCAGCCCGCGCAGGATCTCGTCGAACAGCGAGCGGATGGTCGACTCGCGGAACACCTTCTGCTTCTTCAGGTCGCGCGCGGTGACGATGAAGTCCTGCAAGGTGGCGCCTTCCAGGTAGTTCATCACCATGTAGACCGTCTCGTTTTCCCGGAAGAAGTTGAGCACGCTCACCACCGACGAGTGGGAGATCTGGGCCAGCGAGCGACCTTCCTCGAAGAAGCTCTTGAGGCCCAGGCGGTACAGCGAGAGCTTTTCCGGCGGCACCACCGGCAGCAGTTCGCCGGCGCCGCGGGTGGCCAGGGACGACGGCAGGTATTCCTTGATCGCCACCTGCTGGCCCGAGCTGTCGACGGCCAGGTACACCACGCCAAACCCACCCGCCGACAGGCGCCGCACGATGCGGTAGCCGCCGATCATCGTGTCCGGCAGGAGCGGCGAAGGTTTGACCTTTGACATAATCCGGGAGTTTCGCCCGAAGGCGAGAGTGCGGCAAGCAGACGACGTTGCCGGCGCCCTTCGTGCATGCAACGGAACAACACTGCGCGACAGCAGAAAGGTGCGATGCCAGTTTACAGCATGACCGGCTACGCAAGTGGCCAAGCCGGGGTCGGCGCCAGCAGCGCGGAAGGCGAAGCGCGAGCGCAGGCGACGGGCCGCCTGGGCCTCGAGATCCGGTCCGTCAACAGCCGCTTCCTCGACCTCGGCTTCAAGTTTCCGGAAGAGCTGCGCCCGTACGAGGCCGCCCTGCGCGAACTGCTGGGCGACAAGCTCAAGCGCGGCAAGGTGGAGGTGCGCGGCACCGTCGAGAGCAGCGCCCCCGGCGGCCTGGCCGACCCCTCCCCCCGGCTGCTGCAGCGGCTCAACGCCTTGCAGGACAGCGTGCGCGCCTGGCTGCCCGGCGCGCGCGAGCTGAGCGTCGCCGACGTGCTGCGCCTGGCCGGCAGCGAGAGCGCCGCCGGCAACGACTGGGGCCCGGTCCTCACCAGCCTGGCCGTTCAGGTAGCCGACGACCTGGTCGCTGCCCGCGCCCGCGAGGGCGAGCGGCTGGCCGGCATGCTGGCCGACCGCGTCTTCCAGCTGCGGCGCCTGGCCGAGCAGGCCGCGCCACTGGTGCCGCAACTGGTCGAGCAGCAGCGCAACCGCTTCCTCGAACGCTGGCAGGACGCCATGGGCCTGACCGGCGGCGCCGCCGCGCCCGAGTCGGCCCAGGAACGCGCGCTGTCCGAGGCCACCGCCTTCGCCATCCGCATCGACGTGGCGGAGGAGCTCAACCGCCTCGTGGCCCACCTGGACGAGATCGACCGGCTCATCAAGAAGGGGGGCGAGATCGGCAAGCGCCTGGACTTCCTGATCCAGGAACTGCACCGCGAGGCCAACACCCTGGGCTCGAAATCGGCCACGCTGGAAATGTCACGTATCGGCGTCGACATGAAGGTGCTGATCGAGCAGATGCGCGAGCAGGTGCAGAACATCGAGTGAGGATTCAGGGCCGCACATGTCGTCCGCCCTTCATCCATCAGAGCCGGGCATGCATCCAGCAGGACGTGGACGGGGCCGCTGCTCGGTCGTTTCGTTTATTGCGATTTTCGTTTGTTTCGAATAGGATCGCCCGCATCCCTTTGCAGATGCAGGAAGTCCATGTCCCCCGCCGCCCTTGTCAATGTGTCGCTGCCCGTCGAGCGTGAGGTTCAGGCCGCCCTGGAAGGACGGCGAGCCTTGGCCGCCTTTCTGGCCACGCGCCTGGAAACGCAGCAGATCCAGATCTTCGACGACAAGAACCAAGCCCATCGGGTGGAGTTGCCCACGTCCGCACTGCGCCTGCTGGTGGACATCCTGGCGGAACTCGCCGAAGGCAACGCCGTGAAGGTTGTGCCAGTACACGCCGAACTCACCACACAGGAGGCCGCCGACATGCTCAATGTGTCCCGGCCACACCTGGTCAAGCTGCTCGAAGAGGGTGCACTTCCCTTCCACAGGGCTGGCAAGCATCGGCGCGTCCGCTTTACCGACCTGATGCAGTTCAAGGCCCAGAGAGATCAAGCCAGCGAAGAAGCCATGGCGGCATTGGCGAAGCAGGCTCAGGAACTGGGCATGGGCTACGAATGAGGCAGTCGCCGTTCACGGCCGTCTATGACGCGTGCGTGTTGTACCCGGCACCGTTACGGGACTTTCTCATGTGGCTTGGTCTTTCCGGCCGTTTTCGAGCACGTTGGAGTACGCAGATCCACGAGGAATGGAAACGCAACCTGTTGATCAACCGCCCTGACCTTCGCCCGGATCAGGTTGACCGCACATCGACATTGATGAACATGGCCATCCCGGATGGCCTTGTCTCGGAGTACGAAGCGCTAATCGCCGGATTGCACCTGCCAGACCCACACGACCGCCACGTCCTGGCCGCGGCCATCCGTTGCGGCGCCAGCGTGATCGTGACCTTCAATGAGAAGGATTTTCCGCAGGCAGCGCTCGCGCCCTTCGGCATCGAGGCACAGCATCCCGACTTGTTCATCGATTACCTGTTCGACCTGGATGCGGCCGCAGTCGTATCGGCCGCGCAGAAACAGCGGGCGCAGTTGAAGAGCCCGCCGCTGGATGTGGACCGCTACCTTGACGCGTTGCTGCGCCAAGGTCTGGTTCAGACCGTCAAGGCACTTTCGACCTATCGGGCCATTCTCTGACGAACCTATTCGTCCGGTCCGACTGGGCGGTACCCATAGGCCCACGTCCCGCATACCGTTGGCCATGAGGCGTGGCTGTAACGGTAGACATTCGGCGACAGTTCAGGCGTCGAAAACAGGTCGACGCTTCCACCGCATTTTCAGATTCTTCGGGTCGACTCCGTTGCGCGCCCGCCTAGGCTTCTGGCAGGAAGCGACTGCCCCTTCCTTTGCCCAGAACTAACCAGTATCCGAGAGGCTTCATCTGCACGCCAATGCCGCCCCGGTCCTACCCGCAACGGCCAGTGCGGTGACCACAAGCCACCTTCCCTGCAACGGACCAACTATTTGCCTAACTCAGGGAAGCCCGAAGTGATCAGGGACCTTTCAGGTGTCGACGTCCTCGCGTTTTCGGGCGGCGGGAACCGCTGCTTCTGGCAAGCCGGGGTGATGGCCCGCCTTCTTGAGAAGGGTATGGCTTTGCCCGCAACGCTGATCGGCACTAGCGCCGGTGCAGCCATCGCAGCATCGTGTATGACAATCGGACCGGAAGCCGCGCTTGACACCTGCATGCGCCTATTCGCAAAGAACAGGCGCATGTTCCACTGGCCTGCGATCGCCCGGATGAAGCTGCACTTCGCCCACCAGCAGACTTATCCGGATTGGATCGCCTCCATCGTCAACACCGACACTTTCCCCGACTTGCAACAAGCGAAGCGAAAACTGCTGGTCGCCGTGTCGCGGTCCGCCATGTTGCTTGGCAAGCATGTAAGCATCGCCGCAGCCACGCTGGCCTACATCGTAGACAAGAAAATCGTACACAGCATCCATCCGCGGCTTCCCCGCTACCTCGGCCTGCAGCAGCAGTTCTACGAGCTCCAGCAGTGCACGTCCGTGCAGGCGGCACAGGCGTTGCTCAACGCTTCAGCCGCCGCTCCGCCGCTTACGCGCCCGGTGCTGCTTGACGGCCGGTGGGCGCTCGACGGAGGCTACGTCGACAATGCGCCGCTCCCCCGGCTGAGAGCCGAGGAGCAGGTGCGCACCTTGGTCCTGCTGACCCGTCACTACCCACGCCGCCCTGAGTTCTTCTGTCAGCACGGCCGCGTCTACTGGCAGCCGAGCCAGCGGATTCCGGTGTCTACCTGGGACTGCACGATCAAGTCAACGGTGCAGGACGCATTCAACCTGGGCTATGCCGATGCGCGCCGATGCCTCGGCGCCACTGCCAACTGACCTGCGCGGCGCGGCGCGGCACGGCGCGGAGACGGATTGGCACGCCGTCTTCGTGGTTGTGCCGGCGACGCCGAGGCGTTGCGAAGTCGCCCCGTGACAACCACCTGGCGACGACCTCGCTCAAGCGATTTGGGCCCGAACGGTTCGCTAAAATGGCCCGCTGCTCATGTTTGGGCAGTGGCTACCGCGCATTCCACGCCGACAGGGGCCATTTCTTGGTGCATACGCAGGCGCGCTCGAAAAGGCGTTGCGACGTGAAGATCCATAAGAACCAAACGCTTGGCGACTATCCCGCGCTTCAGGTGCAGAACATCGAGTAAAACCGGCCATGGACTATCCCGGCAACATCTTCGTGGTGGCGGCGCCAAGCGGCGCCGGCAAGTCGAGCCTGGTCAAGGCGCTCATGGAGCTCGACTCGGCCGTCCACCCTTCCGTCTCGCATACCACCCGGGCGCCGCGCGGCCAGGAAAAGCACGGGCGGGAGTACTTCTTCGTGTCCGCCGGCGAATTCGACGCCATGGTCGATTCCGACGGTTTCGTCGAATGGGCGCACGTTCACGGTCACCGCTACGGCACCTCCAAGAAGGCCCTCGAGGACCGCGTCGCACAGGGCACGGACATCGTGCTGGAAATCGACTTCCAGGGCGCGCTGCAAATCCGCAAGACCTTCGCCCACGCCGTCCTCATCTTCATCCTGCCGCCGAGCTGGGAAGAACTGCGCTCGCGCCTGGAGCGGCGCGGCGAGGACACGGACGAGGTCATTGCCCTGCGCTTGAAGAATGCCGCCCACGAGATGGCCCGGGCCAGCGAGTTCGACTACGTTATAATCAATGAGGTATTTGAGCGCGCGATTTTCGATCTCAAGGCGATCGTGCACGCGCAGCGGCTCCGATATGCCGCCCAAAGGCGCCTGCGCCGCGACACCTTCGCCGCGCTGAACATTCCCTGACGACCACCACCCGAAAGTTCACCCGATGGCCCGCATCACTGTCGAAGACTGCCTGCAGAACATTCCCAACCGCTTCCAGCTGGTGCTGGCGGCCACCTACCGCGCCCGCATGCTGAGCCAGGGCCATGCACCCAAGATCGAGAGCAAGAACAAGCCCGCCGTGACCGCCCTGCGCGAAATCGCGGACGGCAAGGTCGGCCTGGAGATGCTCAAGAAGGTCCCGGGCTGATCGCCCTGGCCAGCCGCCCCAGCGCGGCTCGGCGCACCCCGTCCGGCATGGGCGGGTTACTTTGCGCAACAAGAAAGGCACCCGCTCAGGTGCCTTTTTTCATGTGTAGGCACGCACTTGCAAGGCACGAGCTAAAGTCGAGGGGATGAGCGCGGTCGTCCAACCCAAGCCAGAGCATCCGTCCAGGGGTCGCAGCCCCTCGCCGGCCGCGCTCAATGCTGCGGCCGCGAGCTTCGCCGCGCTCACTGCCAACCTGGACTACCTGGGGCCCGACGACACCGAACTGGTCCGCCGGGCGTACCGCTTCGCGGACGAGGCTCATCTGGGGCAGCTGCGCAACAGCGGCGAGCCCTACATCACCCACCCGATCGCCGTGGCGGCCCAGTGCGCCGAGTGGAAGCTCGACGCGCAAGCCCTGATGGCCGCCCTGCTGCACGACGCCATCGAAGACTGCGGCGTGACCAAGGTCGAGCTGATCGAGCGCTTCGGCGCACCGGTGGCCGAGCTGGTGGACGGGCTGACCAAGCTCGACAAGCTGCAGTTCAACACGCGCGAGGAAAGCCAGGCCGAATCCTTCCGCAAGATGCTGCTGGCCATGGCGCGCGACGTGCGCGTCATCCTCATCAAGCTGGCCGACCGCACCCACAACATGCGCACGCTGGACGACGTGCCGCGCGAGAAATGGGGCCGGATCTCGTCCGAGACGCTGGAAATCTACGCCCCGATCGCGCACCGCCTGGGGCTCAACCAGACCTATCGGGAGTTGCAGGAGCTGTCGTTCCAGCATTTGCTGCCCTGGCGCCACCGTGTCCTGTCGAAGGCCGTGGCCAAGGCCCGAGGCCGGCGCCGCGACCTGATCCACAAGGTGCAGCGCGAGGTGGAGTCGGCCTTCGAGACCGCCGGCATCGACGTGCGCATCGCGGGGCGGGAAAAGACGCTCTACTCCATCTATCGCAAGATGCAGGACAAGCACCTGAGCTTTGCCCAGGTGACCGACATCTACGGCTTCCGGCTCATCCTGCCGACGGTGATCAACTGCTACACCGGCCTTGGCATCCTGCACCAGATGTACAAGCCCCTGCCGGGCAAGTTCAAGGATCACATCGCCATTGCCAAGGCCAACGGCTACCAGTCGCTGCACACCACGCTGGTCGGCCCGTCGGGCGTCAACGTCGAGTTCCAGCTGCGGACCGAGGCCATGCACATCGTGGCCGAGTCCGGCGTGGCGGCACACTGGCTCTACAAGACCGTCGACCCGGCGCCGGGCAACGACCGCCTGGGCACCAAGTGGCTGCAGTCGCTGCTCGACATCCAGGACGAGACCCGCGACGCCGCCGAGTTCTGGGACCACGTCAAGGTCGACCTGTTCCCCGACGCGGTCTACGTGTTCACGCCCAAGAGCCAGATCCTCGCGCTGCCGCGCGGCGCCACGGTCATCGACTTCGCCTACGCCATCCACTCCAACGTGGGCGACCAGACCTCCGGCGCGCGCATCAACGGCGACCAGGTGCCGCTGCGCACCGAGCTCAAGAACGGCGATGTGGTCGAGGTCATCACCTCTCCCAACGCTTCGCCCAACCCGGCCTGGCTCGGGTTCGTGCGCACGGGCCGGGCGCGCTCGAAGATCCGCCACTACCTCAAGACGCTGGCGCAGGCCGAGTCCGAGCAGCTCGGCGAGCGGCTGCTGGCGCAGGCGCTGCGCGCCGAAGGCCTGCGCAACGCGCCGGAGAACGACGAGGCGCACCAGGCCATGTGGGACAAGCTGCTGCGCTTTACCGGCAACCGCAGCCGCGCCGAACTGCTCACCGATCTCGGCCTGGGCCGTCGCATCGCCACCATCGTGGCCAAGCGGCTGATGGCGCTGCTGGCAGAGACCGGCGAGAAGCCCGACGCCCTCATGCTCAGCCGCGAGCGCTTCACCGCGCACGAGACCGTGTCGCAGGGCGCCGTCATGCTCGACGGCAGCGAGAATTCATCGGTACGCTTCGCCCAGTGCTGCCGCCCGGTGCCGGGCGACGAGATCGTGGGCTACCTGGGGCATGGCGAAGGCCTGGTGGTCCACACCGCCGACTGCGGCGTGGGCCAGCGGCTGCGCCACCGCGACAGCGAACGGTTCTTCGCCGTCGAATGGGCCGACGAGCCGGTGCGCACCTTCGAGACCGGCGTGCTCGTCACCGCGCGCAACGACAAGGGCGTGCTGGCCCGCGTGGCGGCCTCGCTGTCGACGGCGGAGGCGGACATCACCCACGTGGAGATGTCCGAGGAAGCGCCGCAGGACTCCACCGACCTGCGTTTCGTCATCGCCGTGCGCGACCGCACCCACCTGGACGCCGTCATGCGCGCGGTGCGCCGCACCCCGTCGGTGCTGAGCGCCAAGCGCATCGTGCCGGCACCGTGAGCCGTCCTGCCGCGGCCGGCCTCAGCCGGCGGCAGGCGGCGGGTAGTCGACCGCCAGCACCTCTATCTCCTGGGTTCCGGCCGGCGTGACCAGCTTGACCAGGTCGCCCACGCGCGCCTTGAGGAGCGCCCGGGCAATCGGCGATATCCAGCTCACCTCGCCCTTGCTACTCTCGGCCTCGTCGATGCCGAGGATGGTGATGGTGCGCTCTTCCCCCTGTTCGTCCGCGTAGGTGACGGTGGCGCCGAAGAACACCTGGTCGCGGCCATGGTGCACCGACGGGTCGGTTACCTCGGCGATCTCCAGGCGCTTGGTCAGGAACCGGATGCGCCGGTCGATCTCGCGCAGGCGCTTCTTGCCGTACAGGTAGTCGCCGTTCTCGGACCGGTCGCCGTTCTTGGCCGCCCAATGCACCGCCTCGACCACTTTCGGCCGTTCCTCGTCCATCAGCGTGAGCAGTTCGGCGCGCAGGCGCGCATAGCCCGCCGGGGTCATGTAGTTGCGCGCACCGGCCGGGACAACGGGTGCGCCGGCGCCGTCGTCCGCGTCGTCGTCGTCAGAGTCGCTTTCGCGGGTGAATGCCTTGTTCATCGATGGCGTGGCGGACTGCCGCCTGCGCTTGTTCCGGGGAAGCAGCCAATGATAGGCGCGCGGCCGCCGAGGCGTTGGCTTGCATGGCCTGCAGGAACCCCTCCAGGACGGCATTGGCCGGCCCCTCGCGCCAGACGCAGCGCGCCTCGGAGCGCGACGCCACCGACTCGAGCGGCCGAAATACCGCGCCGCGCAGCAGCGCGCGCCGCATCGCGTCGGGCACCAGCGCCACACCCATGCCCTGCGACACCAGCGAGACCACCGACAGCCAGTGCCGCACCTCGTGACGCAGCTCGGGCCTGAAACCCGCGTCGGCACAGATGGCAAGGATGCGCTCGTAGTAGTCCGGCGAGACGCTGCGCGCGAACAGCACGAACGGCTCGCCCCGCAATTGCGCCGGCGCGATGCTGCGGCGCCGCGCCAGCCGGTGCTCGGCGGGCAGGCAGGCGACGAAAGGCTCGGAAAGCAGCAGCGCGTGGCGCAACCCGGCCGGCACGCGATGCGTGTGGACGAATCCGACGTCGAGCTGGTCGTGCAACAGCTGCCCCAGCTGCTCGGCGGAATTGAGCTCGGACAGTGTCACCCGCACCGCCGGATGCTGCGCCTGGAACCTGCGCAGCGCCTGCGGCAGCCCGCGGTAGAGCATCGCCCCGACAAAGCCCACCCGCAGGCGGCCGGCCAGCCCCTGCGATATGTCGCGCGCCTCCAGCGCTGCCTCTTCCGCCTGGCGCAGGAGCCGCCGCGCCGACTGCTGCAGCGCCTGGCCCGCCGGCGTCAGCCGCACAGCCTTGCTGTTGCGCTCGAACAGCTGCGCGCCCACGGATTCTTCCAGCTGGCGGATCGCCACGCTCAACGGCGGCTGAGAAATGGCCAGGCGGGCGGCCGCCCGGCCGAAGTGCAGTTCCTCGGACAGGACGACGAAGTAGCGCAGGTGGCGAAGTTCCATGGCCGTCAGTCTGAGCGATAGCCAGATCAAAACAAACAAGAGGTATTTGATATTGGACGCGAATTGTTGAGGCTGCGAGGATCGGCCGCAAGAAAAGGAGACACGCATGCCCAGCACCACCAGCGTCCATGACGCCTGCGCCGCAGCCGGCGATGCCCACCCCGTGCCCGACCGCCATGGCCAGAACCTCTATACCGGCGACCTGGAGTTCCAGAAGCTGCTTGCGCTGTATCTGCCGGCCGACCTGCTGCGGCACCTTCAGCCGCACCTGGAGCGCCTGGGCAGCCTTGCGGGCGGACCGCTGGACGACCTGGCCAACGTCGCCGACCACCATCCGCCGGAGCTCGAGCACCGCACCCGCACCGGCATCGACGCGCAGCGCATCGTCAAGCACCCGGCCTACGTCGAGATGGAACGGCTGGCCTTTGCCGAATTCGGCCTGGCCGCCATGTCGCACCGCGAAGAGACGCTCGGGTGGACAGGCCGCATGCCGCCCATCGTCAAATACGCACTGACCTACCTTTTCGTGCAGGCGGAGTTCGGCTTGTGCTGCCCGGTCTCGATGACCGACTCGCTCACGCGCACGCTGAAGAAGTTCGGCAGCCCGGAGCTGACCCAGCGCTTTCTGCCGCGGCTGTTGTCCACCGATTTCGACGAACTGGCGCAAGGCGCCATGTTCATGACCGAGCAGGCGGCCGGCTCGGACATTGCTAACACGCAGACCCGCGCCTGGCGTGACGACGCGGGGCAGTGGCGGCTGGCGGGCGACAAGTGGTTCTGCTCCAACCCCGACGCCGACTTCGCCATGGTGCTGGCCCGCCCGGACGACGCGCCGGCCGGCATGAAGGGCGTGTCGCTGTTCCTGCTGCCGCGCCGTCTGGACGACGGCAGCCCCAACCACTACCGGATCGTGCGCCTGAAGGACAAGCTGGGCACCCGTTCGATGGCCAGCGGCGAGATCCGGCTCGACGGCGCCGTCGCCCACCTGGTGGGCGAGCCCGGCCGCGGCTTCGTGCAGATGGCCGACATGGTCAACAACTCGCGCCTGTCCAATGGTGTGCGGGCAGCCGGCCTGATGCGCCGGGCCGTCGCCGAGGCCGAATTCATCGCCACCGAGCGCCGCGCCTTCGGCAAGCGCCTGGCGGACATGCCGCTCATGCAGCGCCAGCTCGACAAGCTGCGCCTGCCTGCCGAGCAGGCGCGCACCATGGTGTTCCAGACCGCGATGGCGCTGGCCCGATCCGATGCGGGTGAGCCGGGCGCCTACGCGCTGCTGCGCATCCTCACGCCGCTCATCAAGTTCCGCGCCTGCCGGGACGCCCGCAAGGTCACCGGCGACGCCATGGAAGTGCGCGGCGGCTGCGGCTACATCGAGGAATGGAGCGACCCGCGCCTGCTGCGCGACGCGCACCTGGGCTCGATCTGGGAAGGCACCAGCAACATCGTGGCACTCGACGTCATCCGCGCCATCCGGCGCGAGGACTCGCTGGCCGCGCTGCAGAAGCATTTCGGCACCCTGCTCGACGAGGCGCAGGTGCGCGCCGCCTTTGCCGCGGCGTTGCGCGACGCCCTGGCCCGCGCCTGCGCATTGGCAGACCAGGTTGCCAAGGACGCGAACGGCGGCGGCGACGTGCTGGCCCGCCAGGCCGCTTCCGCCCTCTACCACTGCTGCAGCGCGATCGCCATGGCGTGGGAAGCGGGCCGGACCGGATCGGCAGAGCGGCTGCGCTTCGCGCAAGGCGTGCTGCTGCACCGCGTGATGCCGCGCGACCCGCTCCAGCCCGAGGCAACGCCGGCCGGCTGGAACTGAACCCGCAGGCACAAGACCGGCCTGCCCCCTGATCCCGAAAAACGACACGACTGGAGACAACCTACATGCGACTCATCACCCGATTGATCCTCGCCAGCGCCGCTGCGCTGCCGCTGCTGCCCCTGGCCCATGCCGACGCCTTTCCGGACAAGCCGGTATCGCTGGTGGTGCCCTTCCCGCCGGGCGGGCCGACAGACGCCATGGCGCGCACCCTCGCGGCCGAACTGAAGGACACGCTCGGCCAGCCGGTGATCGTGGAGAACCGCGCCGGCGCCGGCGGCAACATCGGCGCCGAATACGTTGCCCGCTCCGCGCCGGACGGCCAGACGCTGCTGTTCGGCACCTCGGGCCCGCTGGCCATCAACGCCAGCCTGTACCGCAAGATCAACTACGACCCGAGCACCAGCTTCACGCCGGTGATCCAGGTCGGCCACCTGCCCAACATCCTGGTGGTGAACCCCGCCGTACCGGCCAAGGACGTCAAGGAGCTGGTCGCCTACGCCAAGTCGCATCCCGGCAAACTGAGCTACGCATCCTCCGGCAATGGAGCCTCGTCGCACCTGGCCGGCGTGATGTTCGGCACCGTGGCCGGCGTCGACATCCTGCACATTCCGTACAAGGGCACCGGCCCAGCCCTGAACGACCTGCTCGGCGGCCAGGTCAGCATGAGCTTCACCGACGTGCTGACCGCCATGCCGTACGTCAAGGCCGGCAAGCTGCGCGCCCTGGGCGTGACGACTGCCGCCCGTTCCCACGCGCTTCCCGACGTACCCACCGTCGCCGAACAGGGCTACCCGGGCTTCGACGTGAGCGTGTTCTTCGGCATCGTGGCGCCCGCGGGCACGCCGGCCGACCGCGTTGCCAAGCTCAACAAGGCATTCGCCGACGTGCTCGCCTCACCCAAGGTCAAGGCCTTGTTCGATGCACAGGGGCTCGAGCCGCCGCCGGCCACTACGCCAGGCCAACTGGCCAAATTCATCGCGCAGCAGAAGGCCATGTGGGCGGACGTCGTCAGGCAGTCCGGCGCACACCTGGACTGAGCGGCATCACCGGCAAGACACGCAGGCAGGCAAGACCATGACATCCGCACTTTCCGCCGGCGCCCTTGCCGGCATCCGCGTCCTCGATCTTTCGCGCGTGCTCGGCGGCCCGTACTGCGGCCAGATCCTGGGCGACCACGGCGCCGACGTGCTCAAGATCGAGCCGCCGCAAGGCGACGACACGCGTGCCTGGGGCCCGCCCTTCGCCAAGGACGGCGTGGCTTCCTATTACATGGGGCTCAACCGCAACAAGCGCGTCCAGCACCTGGACCTTGCCAGCGAGGAAGGCCGCGCCGCACTGATGGCCCTGCTGCCCGAGGCGGACGTGCTGGTCGAGAACTTCAAGACCGGCACCATGGAGCGCTGGGGCATCGGCTACGAGACGCTGTCGCAGCGCTATCCGCGGCTGGTGTGGTGCCGCGTCTCGGGCTTCGGCGCCGACGGCCCGCTCGGCGCCCTGCCCGGCTACGACGCGGCAGTGCAGGCGATGACCGGCATCATGAGCATCAACGGCGAGGCCGACGCCGGCCCGTTGCGCGTCGGGCTACCGGTGGTCGACATGGTCACCGGCCTGAACGCCACCCTCGGCGTGCTGCTGGCGCTGCAGGAACGCACGCGCAGCGGTCGCGGGCAACTGGTGGAGGCCGCGTTGTACGACAGCGGCCTGTCACTCCTGCATCCCCATGCGGCCAACTGGTTCACGGACGGCAAGGTGCCGCAGCGCACCGGCAACGCGCACCCGAACATCTACCCGTACGACGCCTTGCGCACAGGCAGCGACCCGATCTTCCTGGCCGTGGGCAATGACCGCCAATTCGCCAGCTTCTGCCAATGCGTCGGCGTGCCAGAGCTGGCGCAGGACGCACGTTTTGCGGAAGCGCGCTCGCGGTCGGTCAATCGCGCCGCACTCAAGCAGGCGCTCGAGGACGTGCTGCAAGCCTTTGACGGGCGCACGCTGGTCGACACGCTCATGGCGCAGGGCGTGCCGGCCGCACCGGTGCTGCCGGTCGACGCGGCGCTGTCGCATCCGCACACGGCGCACCGCGGCATGGTGGTGGAAATGGCAGACGGCTATCGCGGCATTGCCTCGCCCATCAAGCTGGCACGCACGCCGGCGAGCTACCGCCACGCGCCGCTGACGCCGGGCGCGCAGTTCGAGCCGCTGGACTGACGCAGCGCGCGGCGCCGCTCATCAGCGCCGCCAGCCAGCACATACCCGGTATCACGAAGACAAGGCCGCCCGACGGGGCAGGCCTTGCAGCTTCGTCCATCGAACAGGCAAAAGAAAAGGGACTGCCTCTCGGCAGTCCCTCAAAGGTTTTGGTGCGGCTGGCAGGAATTGAACCCACGACCCCTTGGTTCGTAGCCAAGTACTCTATCCAACTGAGCTACAGCCGCCAAAGACATAGAGTATAGCACGAAGATTTCGGCTCTTTCAACGTGGCCTCATGAACTTTCTTTCGCCGCCACGCAGGCACCTCATGGTCAGCGTCGCCACGACGCATCAGTGGCCGCCGCGACCCCGAAAACGAAAACCAATTTCCTCATAAGCGTTACTTAGTTCCTAGGTGCCCTCCCAGGCCATGGATAGATTCGCCTCCACGTGCAGGAAATTTCTTAGGACTTATTCGGGAAGAAGAATCAACATGCCGCGACTCATCATCTTGACCAAAGGCAGCCGCATCCGCCAGGTAACCGTCAGCGGGCGCCTCACCACCATCGGCCGCAGCGACGGCAACTCGCTGGTGATCGAGGGCGACCGCGTCAGCCGCCAGCATGCCGTCATCGACTGGGATGGCGACAACTACGCCGTCATCGACGCCGGCAGTCGCAACGGGACGTTCGTGAACATGCAGAAGGTCTCGCGGCAGACGCTTCGCAACGGCGACACGATCACCATCGGCGACTGCGAGATCCGCTTCCTGTTCGACACCCGCCCGCTGAGCGACGTCGACGCCCTGCGCCTGGTGACCATTCCCGGCAGGCTGGTCGACCTGGATGCCTTGAAGCCGCCGCCGGCCAAGCGCCACGCGTTCGCCTGAGTCGGAACAAAACAACGCGGCGGCCGGTGGGCCGCCGCGCTGGTCAAGGAATGGGGTGCTGGTAGGCCGTGCTGGGCTTGAACCAGCGACCAACGGATTATGAGTCCGCTGCTCTAACCAACTGAGCTAACGGCCCGAGCGGCGGCCATTCTACTTTCGGTGGCTGAGCGCATTGCTCACCAGGCGCGACGTGATGTCGACGATCTGGATCATCCGCTCGTACGGCATGCGCGTCGGGCCGATCACGCCCAGGGTGCCGACCACCTGGCCGTCCACCTCGTACGGCGCGCTGACGACCGACAGCTCCTCGTACGGCACGACCTTGCTCTCGCCGCCAATGTAGATGCGCACGCCCTCGGCCCGGCTGGAGACGTCGAGCAACCGCATGAGCTGCGCCTTCTGCTCGAATAGGTCGAAGGCGCGGCGAAGCTGGTCCAGGTCGCCGGAGAAATCGCTCACCGACAGCAGGTTGCGTTCGCCCGAGACCACCACCTCGTCTTCCTCGCTCAGCACCTCGCTGCCGACCTGCACGGCCGCTTTCATGAGCACCGCGATCTCGCCGCGCAGCGTCTCGATCTCCGACTGCAGGCGCTCGCGCATCTGCTCGATCGACAGGCCTGAATAATGGCTGTTGAGGAAGTTGGATGCCTCGACCAGCTGCGACTGGTTGAAATCCACCTCCGGGAAGATCACCCGGTTTTGCACGTCGCCGTCGGGCGAGACCAGGATGACCAGCAGCCGCCGCTCCGACAAGCGCAGGAACTCGATGTGCCGGAAGGTGGCCGCGCGCCGTGGCGCCATGACCACGCCGACGAACTGCGACAGGTTCGACAGCAGGCTGGCGGCGTTGGCGATCACCCTCTGCGGCTGGTCGGCCGCCAGCGTGGGCGCCGGTGCCGCGAGTTCGTCACGCTGAGCGGTCAGCATGGTGTCGACGAAAAGGCGGTAGCCGCGCGCGGTGGGAATGCGGCCGGCGGATGTGTGCGGGCTGGCGATCAGGCCGTGCTCTTCCAGGTCCGCCATGACGTTGCGGATCGTGGCGGGGGACAGTTCCAGGCCGGGTACCCGCGACAATGTGCGCGAGCCTATCGGCTGGCCGTCAGCGATATAGCGCTCCACCAGGGACTTGAGCAAGAGGCGTGCGCGATCATCCAGCATGGTTGCTCCATTTTAGTGATGTAATTTCTTGTATGACCCCGCGCTTTCGGCATGTCGCACTCATCGGCAAATACCAGGCCCAGGACGGTGCGCGCGCGTCCGGCGGCGCTCCGCCGGACCAGGTGCTTGACGGCATCGGCCGTTTCCTTCGCGCCCAGGGCTGCGCGGTGTCCATCCAGAAATGCGCGCTGGACGGCTGCGACGACGCAGGCTATCGCCAGCTCACGCTGGAAGAGATCGGCCGCGAATGCGACCTGGTCCTGGTGGTCGGGGGCGACGGCACCATGCTGGGCATCGGCCGCCTGCTGGCGCCGTACGGCGTGCCGCTGATCGGCATCAACCGCGGCCGGCTGGGCTTCATCACCGACATTCCGCTCGACGGCTATCCCGAGACGCTGGCGCCGATGCTCAACGGCGAATACGAGGAAGAGCAGCGCAGCCTCATGCTCGCGCAGGTGATGCGCGACGGCCAGCTGGTGTTCGAGGCGTTGGCCATGAACGACGTGGTGGTCAATCGCGGCGCCACTTCCGGCATGGTGGAGCTGCGCGTGTCGGTGGGCCGGCATTTCGTCGCCAACCAGCGTGCCGACGGGCTGATCATCGCGTCCTCCACCGGCTCCACGGCCTACGCGATGTCCGCCGGCGGACCCATCCTGCATCCGGCGGTGTCGGGCCGCGTGATGGTGCCGATCGCGCCGCACACCCTGTCCAACCGCCCGATCCTGCTACCGGACGACGAGGAAATCACCATCGAACTGGTCGCCGGGCGCGACGCCAGCGCCAATTTCGACATGCAGTCCCTGGCCACGCTGGCCCACGGCGACCGCATCATCGTGCAGCGTTCCGGCCTGAGCGTGCGTTTTCTGCACCCCAAGGGCTGGAGCTATTTCGACACGCTGCGCAAGAAACTGCATTGGAACGAGGGAGGCTCCTGACTTGGCCCTGCGACGGATGACGCTGCGCGACTTCGTGATCGTGCGCACACTTGACATCGACCTGTCCGACGGCTTCAGCGTCCTCACCGGCGAGACCGGTGCCGGCAAGTCGATCCTGATCGACGCGCTGCAGCTCGCGCTCGGCAGCCGGGCCGACCCCGGCGCCGTGCGCGAAGGCGCGCAGCGCCTGGACGTCAGCGCCGAGTTCGATGCCGACCCGGCACTCGCGCCGTGGCTCGAGGAAGGCGGGTTCGACGGCGCCGCCGGCGAGACCGAGAACCTGCTGCTGCGTCGCACGGTCGACACGCAGGGGCGCAGCCGCGGCTGGATCAACGGCGCTCCGGCCACGGCGGCCCAGTTGCGCGAACTGGGCGACCGCCTGCTGGACATCCACGGCCAGCACGCCTGGCAGAGCCTGACGCGGCCCGATTCGGTACGCCACCTGCTAGACGCCTACGCCGGCGCGCGCCAGGACAAGCTCGAAGGCCCGTGGCAGGCCTGGCGCCAGGCCATCGCCGCTCTCGAATCCGCCCGGCAGGCGCAGGACACGCTGCAACGCGAGCGCGAGCGACTGCAGTGGCAGATCGGCGAACTGGCCAAGCTCGCGCCGGCGGAGGATGAATGGGACGAACTCTCGTCCAGCCACGCGCGCATCTCCAACGCCCAGTCGCTGATCGAGGCGGCCGAAGGCGCGCGCCAGGCGCTGGAGGACGACGAGCAAGGCGCGCTGTCGGCGCTGCACCGGGCCGTCGGCCTGCTGCAGGCGAGCGAGCATATCGAGCCCGAGTTCAAGGCCCTGGCCGAGGTGCTCGCCTCCAGCGTGGCACAGGCATCCGACGCGGCGCACAGCCTGAGCAGCTACCTGCGCCATGCCGACACCGACCCCCAGCGCCTGGCCGAGCTCGACGCCCGCATGGGCCAGTGGATGTCGCTGGCGCGCCGCTACCGCCGCACGCCCGCGGAATTGCCGGCGCTGCTGGCCGGCTGGCAGGACGAACTCAAGGCGCTCGACGCCGCCGCCGACCTGGCCACGCTCGAGCGGACCGAACAGGCGGCGCGCGAGGCCTACATGAAGGAAGCACGCGCCCTTTCCAGGACGCGGCAGGCGGCGGCGCCCAAGCTGGCCGACGCCATCACGCAGGCGATGCAGGGACTGGGCATGAAAGGCGGCCGCTTCGAAGTCAGCCTCGCACCGCTGCCCCAGCCCGGCCGGGCCGGCCTGGAGGACGTCGGCTTTCTCGTGGCCGGGCACGCCGGCAGCACGCCGCGCCCCATCGGCAAGGTGGCATCGGGCGGGGAGCTGTCGCGTATCGCGCTGGCCATTGCCGTCACCACCAGCCGGCTCGGCCAGGCCCGCACCCTGATCTTCGACGAGGTCGATTCGGGCGTCGGCGGTGCCGTGGCCGAGACCGTCGGGCGCCTGATGCAGCAGCTGGGCCGCGACCGACAGGTGCTCGCCGTCACCCATCTGCCGCAGGTGGCTGCCTGCGCCGATCATCACCTCTACGTCGCCAAGCGCGACACCGCGCCCGAAGCCGGCACCCGGAAACCACGCGGGGAACCCCGAACCGAAAGCAGTGTCAACATCCTGCAAGGCGATGCACGCGACCAGGAAATCGCCCGCATGCTGGGCGGCGAGCGCGTCTCGGCCACCACCTTGGCGCATGCACGCGAAATGCTGGGCAGAAAGCCCACCGAGCCCGCGCGCGCCGCCTGACCGGCCCGCGCCCGAAAGACCTGAACGACCCCGCTGTCCCCGATCGTCCGAATGAGCCAGGAAGTCATCCTCATCACCGGCATGTCCGGTTCCGGCAAGTCCGTCGCGCTGCACGCCCTGGAAGACGCCGGCTACTACTGCGTCGACAACCTGCCGCCCGAACTGCTGGCGCCGTTCGTCGCGCTGGACCGGCCGCACCAGCCACGGCGCGTCGCCATCGCGATGGACGTGCGCAGCGGCGAGTCGTTCCCGCTCATTCCGCAGCAACTCGCAGCCATGCGCCAGCAAGGCGTGGTGCTGCGCTCGCTGTTCCTGGACTCGACCACCGACGCATTGGTGCGCCGTTTTTCCGAAACCCGCCGCCGCCACCCGCTGTCCAGGCAAGAGGCCGCGATCGAGGGGCCGGAGCGCCATCGCGCGCTGGTCCAGGCGATCGAGCTCGAGCGCGAGCTGCTGGCCGACCTGCGCGACGGCGCCGACATCATCGACACCAGCCTCATCCGCTCGTCGCAACTGCAAAGCTACATCAAGGACCTGGTCGCCGCACCGCACAGCGCGCTCACGCTGGTGTTCGAGTCGTTCGCCTTCAAGCGGGGCGTGCCGCTGGACGCCGACTACGTGTTCGACGTGCGCATGCTGCCCAACCCGCACTACGTGCCGACGCTGCGACCGCTCACGGGCTGCGACGCGCCGGTCGCGCAATGGCTGCGCGAGCATGACGAGGTGCTGCGCATGTACGACGACATCGAGGGATTCCTCGGGCGCTGGCTCGACGCCATGTCGCGCGACCACCGCAGCTACGTCACGGTGGCCATCGGCTGCACCGGCGGCCAGCATCGGTCGGTATTCCTGGTCGAGCAGCTGGCGCGCACTTTCGGGGCCCGGTGGGCCACCATCAAGCGGCACCGCGAACTCGAGACGATCGGCTAGGACCGGTCGCCGTTCTGCAGCGCGTCCAGCAGGCGGCGCACGGGCGCCGGCAAACCAAGCGCAGCCCAGGCCCGCGCATCGAACCAGCCGCCGCTCGACGAGACCGGCGCGGCTTCCGGCGATTGCGGCAGCGACAGCATCACCGGATGAAGGTGCAGGTCCTTGTGCGTGAGCACATGCACGAAGGCGGGCGCGTCATGAAGCGGCAGATCGCGCCACGGCTCGGCCAGCGCTTGCGCCAGGGCCTGCCGGCTGTCGAAGGCCGGCAGCGCGTACAGGCCGGCCCAGATGCCGCGCGCCGGGCGCTTCTCCAGCCAGACGCGCCCTCCGGCGTCGCGCGCCTGCAGCAGCCACAGCGACTGCGCCGTGCGCTTGAGCTTGCGCGTCTTGAGCGGCAGCCGCGACTGCCAGCCGCGTTCGCGCGCCACGCAATCCGTGGCCACCGGGCACTCGTCGCAGGCCGGTGCGCGGGGCGTGCAGACCGTGGCGCCCAGATCCATCAGCCCTTGCGTGTAGCCGGCGATCGCCTCGGTCTGTCCTGCCGGAGGCAGCAGTTGCGTCGCCACGTCCCACAACGCCCGCTCATTCGCCCCCGACGCCAGGTCGGCCTCGAAGCCGAGCCAGCGCGCCAGCACCCGCTTGACGTTGCCGTCCAGGATCGCGACCCGCTCGCCGAAGCAGAAGGCGGCAATCGCCGACCCGGTGGAACGGCCGATGCCCGGCAGGGTGGCCAGGTCGGCGGCGCTGCGCGGAAAGGCGCCGCCGAAGCGCGTCATCACCTCCTGCGCGCACCGGTGCATGTTGCGCGCCCTGCTGTAGTAGCCCAATCCGCTCCAGAGGCCCAGCACGTCGTCCTCGTGCGCGGCGGCCAGATCGGCCACCGTCGGAAAGCGCGACAGGAAGCGGTCGAAGTAGCCGAGCACGGTCGACACCTGCGTCTGCTGCAGCATGATCTCGGACAACCAGACGCGATATGGGTCGCGCGTGTTCTGCCACGGCAGCGTGCTGCGGCCGTGGCTGGCCTGCCAGCGCACGACCCGCGTGGCGAAGTCCTGCGATGCCGCCTGCGCCGGGCGTGGCGCGGCGGCGCCCGTGCGCGCCCCCGGTGCCGTCAAGCGACCCGCAGCTCCGGCCGGGCGCCGGCTCCGGCGCGCGACTCCTGGCTCGTCAGCAATGCGGTCAACTCGTCCAGCCGCGCGCCGAGCTGCTTGAGCGACGCCTCCTGCGTGGCGATCTCGGCCAGCCGCTCCTCCAGATTGCCGGCGGCACCCTGGATGCGCTCCATCGCCTCGATGCGCTTGCCGTAGTTGCGGCGGCGCTCCTTGAGCTGCGCGTCGAGCTGCGCACCCGCGCCCTTGCTCCAACGCTCGACCTCGGTCATGGCCGCCTCGTTGACGACTCGCAGGCGGCTGGCCAGGGCGCGCACCAGCTTGTCGCAGAAGTCGGCCTGCGCCAGCTTGAGCACGTTGCCCACGCCCAGGTACTTCAGGTGGCTTTGCTCGATCTGGCTGAGCTGCCTGATGAAGCCCGACAGGTCGGGCTCGGCCGGCGCCAGCAGCGAGAACCCATGCTCGGCGTTGAGCTGGCGGAACGTGGCATTGAGCATGGCCTGGATCTCGGCCGTGGTCGCCTGCACCTCGCTCAGGTTGCCGCGCAGGGTGTCGAAGGTCTCGCCGTACACCTTGCCCAGGCTCAGCTTGATGCCCGGCCGCTTGAGCGCCGCGGCCAGTCGCCCCATGTCGGCCTTGAGCGCCGTGCTGCCGAGCACCGCATACACCTCGCGCAGCAGCTTGCTCTGCACCGAGCGCAGCGCCAGGATGCGCGAATTGCTGTTCTCGAACTCCGATTGCTCGCCCTCGATGCGCGCGCGCATGTGGCGGATCACCGTCCCGTTCTTGCCGCGCAGGCCATTGAGCTCGAGCGCCTGCTCCGACAAGTCGCGCGCACGCACGCTCAGCAGTCGCTGCGCCTCGTTGCGCAATGCGGCGATGCCGTTCTGCACGGCCAGGCGCAGCACGGCTTCACGACGCCCCAGCAGTCCTTCGCTGAGCACGTTCTCCAGCGCCGGCAGGCGGCTGGCCTCGAGCAGCGGCTGGTCGCGCCGTATCTTGGCTTGCAGCGCCTTTTGCGCCGACACCGGCAGCACCTGCGAGCGCGGCACGTCCAGCACCTTGGCCGACGCGGCGCACTGGCGCTCGAGCTGGCGCTCCACCTCGGCCGGGCTGTTGAGGATGTCCCACAGCGTGTCGATCTTGTTGAGCACCACGATGCGGGTGTCGCGCCCCTCGCCTTCCGTGATCAGGTGTTCGCGCCACATGGACAGGTCCGAGCGGGTCACGCCGGTGTCCGCGCCCAGGATGAACACCACGGCGTGCGCCTGCGGGATCAGGCTGACCGTCAACTCGGGCTCGGCCCCGATGGCGTTGAGGCCGGGCGTGTCCAGGATCACCAGGCCCTGCTCGAGCAACGGATGCGGCATGTTCAGGACCGCATGCCGCCACCGCGGAATCTCCACGCGCCCCTGGGCGTCGGGTACCGGGTTGTCCTCGGGCGAATCGTCGCTCCAGAAGCCCAGCTCGCGCGCACGCGCCAGCGGCACCCACTCGACCTCCGCCACCTTCTGCATGGTCTGCGCCAGCGATTCGGCATTGCGCACGTCGATCGGCAGTTGCGTCCACAGGTCCGGTGATTCGCGCCAGAAACTCAGCGCGTGCGGCTCCAGGCGGGTGTCGATGGGCAGCAGGCGTAGGCTAGGCGGCAAAGACGCGTCGTAGCCCAGCTCGGTCGGGCACATGGTCGTGCGCCCGGCGCTGGCCGGCATGATGCGGCGCCCGTAGCTGGCGAAGAAGATCGCGTTGATCAGTTCGGACTTGCCGCGCGAGAATTCCGCGACAAAGGCCACCATGACCTTGCTGGTGCGCAGCTGCGCCTCCAGTTCGCGCAGGCGGTCCTCGACCGCCGCGTCCAGCAGCTCGTTCTCGTGCAGCCAGCCCGCCAGCCACTTGAGGCGGTGGGCGATATTGCGCCGCCAGGTCCCGTGCTGGTCGAACTGCTGATTGAAGGATGGGGTCAAGGGGTGGCCAGTAAAAATGTAAACGGCAACTTACAAAATATAGCACCCGGTGTCTCTACCGGATAGGCAGTAGGCCGATCGGCCGGCGTCCGTTGTATTTGCGCCCGCGTCCACCCACCGATGTAGGTGGCCTACGACTTCTGGCAGTGCGGGCAGTAGAAAGTGGAACGCTGCCCCTGGCGCAGTTGCCGGATCGGCGTGGCGCAGACGCGGCACGGTTCGCCGGCCCGGCCGTAGACCATGGCCTCCAACTGGAAGTAGCCGCTGGCGCCGTCCACGTTGGAGAAGTCGCGCAAGGTGCTGCCGCCGCGTGCCACGGCGCGTGCCAGTATGGCGCGCACCGCATCGCGCAGGCGCGCAGCCCTCGGCCGGCTGATCCGCGCTGCGGCCAGCGTGGGCCGGATGCCGGCCGCGAACAATGCCTCGGACGCATAGATGTTGCCCACCCCCACCACCAGTTCTCCCGCCAGCAGCACCTGCTTGATCGGCGCCTGGCGGCGGCGCAGGCCGGCATGGAAGGCATCGAGTGCGAAGTCCTCGCCCAGCGGCTCCACGCCTAGGCCGCCAAGCAGCTTGACCGCTTGCGGCGCGCTGTCCGAATCCGCGTAGACCACGGCGCCGAAGCGGCGCGGGTCGTTCAGGCGCAGCACGCCGCGGCTCGTCAGCAGGTCGAAGTGGTCATGCGGCCCCGGCGGCGGCAACTGCTCGGAAAAGCGCAGGCTGCCCGACATGCCCAGGTGCAGCAAGAGCACGCCGCCCGGCGCCAGGTCCACCAGCAGGTACTTGCCGCGCCTGCGCACACCCTGCACGCTGCGGCCGGCCAGCGCCTCGGGCACGATGGCCAGCGGCCAGCGCAGCGGCTTGCCCAGGCGCACGCCGTGCACCTGCGCACCGGCGATGCGGTCCGCAAAACCCAGACGGGTGACTTCGACTTCCGGCAGTTCAGGCATATCAGGAAAAAAAACGCCGCGGCGACTTTGCAACGAAGGACACGCGGCACGGCGGCGTGCATGGCCGGCAACATCAGCAGTAAACCGCCTTGGATTATTATGGTTCGATGACTTTCCCGCCCCGCCGACTCCGCCTTGCGGCGGTCGCGTTGCTCTCCCTCAGTGCCTGCGCCCAGCACGCCCCTCCACCAGCCCCGGCCAATCCCCCCGCGCCCCCCGCTGCGGCGACCGCGGCTGCAACTGCGCCGGCCAACGATTCCAAGGCAGCCTCGACGAAGGATGCGCCGCAGCAGTCCCGCATGACGGCCCAGACCTTCTACGAGGTGCTGGTCGGCGAGCTGTCGCTGCACTCGGCCGAGCCCGGTACCGGCTTTCGCCTGCTGCTCGACTCGGCCCGCCGCACCCGCGACCCGATGCTGTTCCAGCGCGCCACAGAAGTGGCGCTGCAGGCGCGTGCGCCGGACGCCGCGCTGGAGGCCGTGCGCGCCTGGAAGGAAACACTGCCCGACTCGCACGAGGCACGCCGGCTCGAACTGCAGATCCTGATCGCCCTCGGCCGGCTGTCCGAGACGCCCGAGCCGCTCAAGGTCGAACTTGCCGATACGCCGCTGCCCGAGCGCCCGGCGCTGATGAACATCTTCGCCAGCACCTACGCGCGCGCCAGCGACAAGAAATTGGCCGCCGCCATGCTGGAACAGGGCATGGCGGACCAACTCAAGGACCCCAAGACGGCGGCGCCGGCCTGGGCCGCCGTGGGCCGGGTGCGGCTGGCGGCCGGCGACGAGGCCGGCGCCCTGGAAGCCGCGCGCCAAGGCTACCAGGCCGATCCGAAGGCCGACGGCCCGGCGCTGCTCGCGCTCGACCTGACCGAGGCCGGCACCGACCAGGCCGATGCCCTGCTGCAGCAATACCTTTCTGGCAAGGACGCCAGCATCAACGTGCGCGGCGCCTATGCCCGGACGCTGGCCCAGGCCGGGCGCTACGACGACGCCAGCCGCCAACTGGTCGCCCTGACCGAGCAGTATCCGGAACAGGCCGAGGCCTGGCTTCTGCTCGGCACGCTGCAGGCGCAGGCGCGCAAGGCCAACGAGGCGGAGGCCTCGATCCAGCGCTATCTCGCGCTGTCGGCCAAGATGCCTGACGGCCCGCCGCGCTCGCGCGGCGAAGCGCAAGCCTACTTCGTCCTGTCGCAGCTGGCAGAACGACGCAAGGACTACGCCGCCGCGCTGGGCTGGCTGGACAAGGTCGACAGCCCGGACGACGTGAGCACCACCCTCCTGCGCCGGGCGGCGCTGCTGGCGCGCCAGGGCAAGCTCGACCAGGCGCGCGCGGCCATCGCCGAACTGCCGGACGACACCGCCGAGCAACAGCGCCAGAAGTTCCAGGCCGGCGTCCAGTTGCTGCGCGAGGCCGGCAAATACCAGGAGGCCTACGACATGCTGGCCAGGGCCAGCGCAGCGGCGCCGCAGGATCCCGACCTGATCTACGACCAGGCCATGGTCGCCGAGAAGCTCGATCGCATGGACGACATGGAGCGCCTGCTGCGCAAGCTGATCGCCATGGACCCGAAGAACCACAACGCGTACAACGCGCTGGGCTATTCGCTGGCCGATCGCAACATTCGGCTGGACGAAGCGCGCACGCTGATCGTCAAGGCCGTGCAGCTGTCGCCGGATGACCCGTTCATCGCCGACAGCCTGGGCTGGGTGGAGTTCCGCCTGGGCAACAACGCCGAAGCCATACGCATCCTGGAAGCGGCCTACAAGAAGCAGCCCGACCCCGAGATTGCCGCCCACTTCGGCGAAGTCCTGTGGTCCAGCGGCCAGCGCGACCGCGCCATGACCGTCTGGAAGGCCGCGCTGGCGGTCGACAGCAACAACGAAACGCTGCGCGAGACGCTCAAGCGCCTGCGGGTCAAGCCGTGACGGCTGCGCCGTCGAGGCGCCGCGCACTGCTCGGCGCCCTTGCATGGACGACTGCCGCCACCGCGAGCGGGCTGCTCGCAGGCTGCGCCGCCCCGGCGGCACCCGGGGCCGCCGCCGCCCGGGCAACGGGCCACTGGAGCGGGCGCATGGCACTGCGGGTCGACGGCGAACCGCCGCAGAATTTCTCGGCCTTCTTCGATCTGCGCGGCGACGCGAATGCCGGCGAACTGCGGCTGACCAGCCCGATCGGCAGCACACTGGGCCTGGCGCGCTGGTCACCCGGCGAGGCGGTCCTCGAAGACGGCAGCCGCTCGCGCCGCTTCGACTCTGCCGAGGACCTCCTCAAGGCGGCCACCGGCGCCGCCATTCCCCTGGACGCGCTGTTCGGCTGGCTGGCCGGCCAGAGCCGGCCGGTGCCGGGTTGGCGCGCCGACCTGGGCCAGTTCGACGCCGGCCGCATCAACGCCTGGCGCGACACGCCGCAGCCACGCGCCGAACTGCGCGTCATCTTCGAGCGCCCCTGAGCTGCCGCGCCATGAAGGCCCTGTACGACCTGCCGGCACCGGCGAAGCTCAACCTGTTCCTGCACGTGACCGGCAGGCGCGCTGACGGCTATCACCTGCTTCAGTCGGTCTTCATGCTGATCGACTGGTGCGACACCCTTCATATGGAGTTGCGTCACGACGGCACCTTGTCGCGCGAAGACCTGGAGACGCCGCTGCCCGCGGACGACCTCGTGCTGCGGGCCGCGCGCGCCCTGCAGCCCCTGGCGCCCCCGGGATCGGGCGCCCACATCGCGATTGCCAAGCGCATCCCGGCCCAGGCCGGCATGGGCGGCGGCTCGTCCGACGCGGCCACCTGCCTGCTGGCGCTCAACCGGCTGTGGCAGCTGAACCTGCCGCTGTCCAGGCTCGAGGCCATCGGGCTGCAACTGGGCGCCGACGTTCCCTTTTTCCTGCGCGGGCACAATGCCTGGGTCGAAGGTATCGGCGAGCAGATCACGCCCATCGCGCTTCCCGCGGCCGACGTCGTCGTGGTGCATCCAAGCCGCGGCATCGACACCAGATCAATTTTTGTTGCGCCGGATCTTGAGCGCGCCACAACGCCTGCTATAATCTCTGGCTTTGCTGCATGCGGCGAACAAGACGGGCAAGGCCAGTTGGCAATGTTCGGTTTTGGGCGCAACGACTTGCAGCCGGTTGCCCAAAGGCTTTGCCCCGAGGTTTCCCAAGCCATCGAATGGCTGGGTGCCAAGGGCCTCAAGGCCCGGATGACCGGCTCGGGCAGCGCTGTCTTCGCACCAGTGTTGGTGCCGGGCGGCGGGCACGCAGCAAGGCTGCAGGAAGCAGACCTGTCCGATGCGCCGCAAGGCTGGACGGTTCGCCAGTGCAGAAATATGTCGGTCCATCCCCTGGCCGGGTGGGCAGACAGCGACAATTCATAGGTCGCCGGCATTGCTCTTCGGAGCGGCGCCGACGTCCCGTGTAGGGGAGTCGCCAAGTTGGTTAAGGCACCGGATTTTGATTCCGGCATTCGAGGGTTCGAGTCCTTCCTCCCCTGCCAAATACGCTAGTCAAGACCCACGTCCAGCCCCTCCGGGGCCCATCACTCGCACCGCCGGAACACGCACATGCAGGCTTCGCATCCTGATTTCATGGTCTTCACCGGCAATGCCAATCCAGGTCTTGCCGCCGACATCGCCCAGAACCTGGGCACGACGGTGGGCGCCGCCCGCGTCGGGCGCTTCTCCGACGGTGAGGTCACCGTCGAGATCAACCAGAACGTTCGGGCCCGTGACGTCTTCGTGGTGCAGTCCACCTGCGCCCCGACGAACGAGAACCTGATGGAATTGCTGATCATGGTCGACGCGCTCAAGCGCGCCTCGGCCGAGCGGATCAGCGCCGTCGTTCCCTATTTCGGCTATGCCCGCCAGGACCGCCGCCCGCGCTCGTCGCGCGTGCCGATCTCGGCCAAGGTCGTGGCCAACCTGCTGCAGACGGTCGGCGTCAGCCGGGTCCTCACGATGGACCTGCACGCCGACCAGATCCAGGGCTTCTTCGACATCCCGGTCGACAACATCTATGCCTCGCCGGTGCTGCTGGGCGACCTGCGCGCACAGAACTACGAAGACCTGATCGTGGTCTCGCCCGACGTCGGTGGCGTGGTGCGGGCCCGGGCCCTGGCCAAGCAGCTCAACACCGATCTCGCCATCATCGACAAGCGCCGCCCGAAGGCGAACGTGAGCGAGGTCATGAACGTCATCGGCGAGATCGACGGCCGCAACTGCGTGATCATGGACGACATGATCGACACCGCCGGCACGCTCGTGAAGGCGGCCGAAGTGCTCAAGGAGCGCGGCGCCAAGTCGGTCTACGCGTATTGCACCCACCCCATCTTCTCCGGCCCTGCCATCGAGCGCATCACCCAGTCGGCGCTCGACGAGGTGGTGGTGACCAACACCATTCCGCTGTCCGACGCGGCCGCGGCCTGCGGCAAGATCCGCCAGCTGTCCGTCGCCCCGCTGATCGCAGAGACGATCCAGCGCATCGCCAAGGGCGAGTCGGTCATGAGCCTTTTCTCGGAGCAGGAAAACCTCTTCTGAACGAAGAGGCGTTCGCTCCAGCCAGCGGGCTTGCATGTTTGCAAGCCCTTTTTCAACTTGGCGCCGCACTGGTCGCGGTCGGCGTCCCTAGGAGTCAGTCATGAAATTCGTCGCTTTTGAGCGCGCCAAGCAGGGTACGGGTGCGAGCCGCCGTCTGCGCACTTCCGGCAAGACGCCGGGCATCGTCTACGGTGGCGAAGGCCAGCCGCAGCTGATCGAGCTCGATCACAACGCCCTGTGGCACGCCCTCAAGAAGGAAGCGTTCCACTCGTCCATCCTCGAGATGGACCTGAACGGCAGCGTGAGCAAGGTCCTGCTGCGCGACGTGCAATACCACCCGTTCCGGCAGCTGATCAACCACGTCGATTTCCAGCGCGTCGACGCCCGCACTCGCATCACGGCCAAGGTGCCGCTGCACTTCAAGGGTGAGGAAGAGTCCGAAGCCGTCAAGCTGCATCACAACCTGGTCAACCACGTGATGACCGAAATCGAAATCAACTGCCTGCCGGCCGATCTGCCCGAGTTCATCGAGATCGACCTGGGCACGCTGACCGCCGGGGCCACGATCCACGTGAACGACCTGAAGCTGCCCAAGGGCGCGAAGTTCGTCAGCCACGGCAAGGTCAACCCGGTGGTCGTGTCCGCCGTGGCGCCGCGTGTCGAGGAAGAAGCCGCGGCCGAAGGCGCTGACGCCGCCGCAGCAGCGCCCGCTGCCGCCGACGCCAAGCCGGCTGCCAAGGCCAAGAAGTAATTCTTCGCGCCTTTCTCCGCATCGAACGGCCCGCCCTGTGCGGGCCGTTTGTCTTTGTGCACGGGCTGGATAATCGACGCATCATGATCAAGCTCTTCGTCGGCCTGGGCAATCCCGGCCCGGAATACGAGGCCACGCGCCACAACGCCGGCTTCTGGTGGATCGACGCGCTGGCGCGCGATTGCAAGGTGTCGCTGGTTCCCGAGCGCGGCTACCACGGCCTGGTCGCGCGCACCGTCATCGGCGGCCAGACAGCCTGGCTGCTCGAGCCCCAGACCTTCATGAACCTGTCGGGCAAGTCGGTCGCCGCGCTGGCGCGCTTCTACAAGATCGCGCCCGAAGAAATCCTGGTCGTGCACGACGAACTCGACCTGCTGCCGGGCCAGGCCAAGCTCAAGCGCGGCGGCAGCCATGCCGGCCACAACGGCCTTCGCGACATCCATGCCCAGCTGGGCACCGGCGACTACTGGCGGCTGCGGCTGGGCATCGGGCATCCCGGCGCCCGGTCGGAAGTGGTCGGCTGGGTGCTCAAGAAGCCGCTGCGCGAGCACCACGAGGCGATCGAAGAGGCCATCGACCGCTCGCTGCGCGCGGTTCCCCTGCTGGTGGCCGGTGAAATGGACAAGGCAACCGTGCAGATCCACACGAGCAAGCCGCCGCGTCCGAAGCCGCCGAGAAAGCCCGCCCCCGAGAGCGCGCCCGCCGCCCCAGAATAGGTGCCTGCGCGCGGCCCCTGCGGCAGCGTGCGTGCACAAGAAGATTCAGGGAGAAGACAGCATGAACCGGCCGACGCACGGCCGGCTGGCGCGTTCGCTCGCGCTGGCCGCCTCCAGCTTCGCCTGCGCCGCACCGGCGCCGGCAGACACGACGATCTGGCGTTGTGGCAATACCTACTCCGACATCCCCTGCGCGGGCGGCGCCACCGTCGAGACGCCTGCGGGGCCCAGCGCCGAGCAGCGGCGCCAGGCCGACCAGGCCACGCGGCGCAACCAGGCCGCGGCCGCGCGCATGCAACGCGAGCGGGTGCGCCTGGAAGCGGCGGGCGCCCGTCGCGGGGCGCTGGTGATCGGCCCGGCCGCCAGGACGCCTCCGTCCGCCAAGAAGGACAAGCCGCCAGCCAAGGCCGCCAAGCCGCGCCTGCACAGCCACAAGGACGACTTCGTCGCCACCCAGCCGTCGCCGCCAGGGGCGCCAGCGAGGAACAAGAAGAAGAATTGAAGCCGCGGCCGCGTGCCCGCAAAGGGCCGCCGCCTCAGCCGCCGGGCGCGCCGGTGTCTGCCTGCGCTGCGGCCTTGGCCTGCGTCAGGCGCTGGAATTTCTGCCACAGCGTCTCGCGCGACTCCACGTGCTGCGGATCCACCGGGATGCAGGCAACAGGGCAGATCTGCACGCATTGCGGCTCGTCGAAGTGGCCGACGCACTCGGTGCACTTGCGCGGGTCGATCTCGTAGATCTCCTCGCCCATCGAGATGGCGTCGTTCGGGCACTCGGGCTCGCACACGTCGCAGTTGATGCACTCGTCGGTGATCATGAGGGCCATGCCGCGATTATCGGCGCCCGGCCGCCACTGCGCGCGACGGCGGCGGGCAAGTCCCCGCCCGGGCTGCGTGCAATCCCCGGGCCTGCTTATTGCTCGCCTCGGTTATGCTGCGGCCCGCCCTATGAGTCTGTTCCTGTTCAAGCGCGTCCTCACGCTGATTGCCACGCTCATCGCCACCTCGGTCATCGTCTTCCTCGTACTGGAGGTCCTGCCGGGCAATGCGGCGCAGATGCTGATGGGCCCCGACGCCTCGCCCGACGCGGTGGCGGCGCTGGCCACCAAGCTGGGCCTGGACCAGCCGGCCTGGGCGCGCTACTGGCACTGGGCCGGCGGCCTGCTCACCGGCGACCTGGGCAACAGCTACGCCTACGGCTCGCCGGTATCCGACCTGCTGCTCGAGCGCCTGTCGCTGACCATTCCCCTGGCGGTGATGGCCATGCTCTTCACCACCGTGCTGGCGCTCATCGTCGGCGTGACGGCCGCGGCCCGCCACAACAAGCTCGGCGACGTCGGGCTGATGGGCCTGGCGCAGGTGGGCATCGCCATTCCGAACTTCTGGTTCGCCATCCTGCTCATCCTGGTGTTCTCGGTGAAACTGCAATGGTTCTCGGCCGGCGGCTTCGACGGCTGGGGCGAAGGCATCGGCGCCGGCCTGAAGGCCCTGCTGCTGCCGGCGCTGTCGCTGGGCGTGGTGCAGGCGGCGATCCTGGCGCGCATCACGCGTTCGGCGGTGCTGGAGGTCATGCGCGAGGATTTCGTGCGCACCGCCCGCGCCAAGGGCGTGACGCAGCGCGCCGTGCTGTGGCGACACGTGCTGCGCAACGCGATGATCCCGGTGATCACCGTGATGGGACTGCAGTTTTCCGAACTGCTGGCCGGCACCATCGTGGTGGAGAACGTCTTCTACCTGCCGGGCCTGGGCAAGCTGATCTTCCAGTCGATCGCCAACCGCGACCTGATCGTGGTGCGCAACTGCGTGATGCTGCTCGCGGCCATGGTGGTCATTGTCAATTTCGTCGTCGACGTGCTCTATGCGGTCATCGACCCACGCCTGAAGGCGAGCGACCTGTGAGCAGCATCCTTCCCGTGGGCGCGGCGGTTGCCGCGCCCGGCTTCCGGCAACGCGCCCTGCGCCACCGCAGCTTCGTCATCGGCGCGGTGCTCACGGCCCTGCTGCTGCTGGCTGCCGGACTGTCCTACGTGTGGACGCCCTGGTCGCCGTACGAAATGGACATCGCCGCCAAGCTGCAGCCACCCAGCTCGGCGCACTGGCTCGGCACCGACGTGTACGGCCGCGACGTCGCATCGCAGCTGCTGGTGGGCGCCCGCGCTTCCATCCTCGTGGGAGTGATCGCGGTCGGCATCGGGCTGGTGGTCGGCACCGCGCTGGGCCTGCTGGCCTCGGCGCGCCGCGGCTGGATCGAGGAAGGCATCATGCGCCTGACCGACTTCTCGCTGGCCTTCCCGGCCATCCTGTCGGCCATCATGATGACGGCGGTGTTCGGCCCGGGCATCGTCAATGCCATCGTCGCGATCGGCATCTACAACATTCCCACCTTCACCCGCATCACCCGCGCCTCGGCCAACGCCGTGTGGTCGCGCGAGTACGTGGCCGCTGCCCGCGCCAGCGGCAAGGGCACGCTGGCCATCACGCTGGCCCACGTGCTGCCCAACATCTCCGCGGTGCTGATCGTGCAGAGCACCATCCGCTTCGCCATCGCGATCCTGGCCGAGGCGGCGCTGTCGTACCTCGGCCTGGGCACGCAGCCGCCGCAACCCTCATGGGGCCGCATGCTGTCCGAGGCGCAGTCGATGATGTGGCAGGCGCCTTTGCTGGCGGTGTTTCCGGGCGTGGCCATCGCACTGGCCGTGCTGGGCCTGAATTTGCTGGGCGACGGCCTGCGCGACCTGCTCGACCCCCGCCTGGCCCGGGAGCGCTGACGCATGGCATTGCTTGAAGTCGACGATCTGCACATCCACCTGCGCACCCCGCGCGGCCCGGCCGAGGCGGTGCGCGGCGTCGGCTTCTCGCTCGAGCGTGGGCAGACGCTGGGCATCGTGGGCGAGTCAGGTTGCGGCAAGTCGATCACGGTGCAGGCGCTCATGGGCCTGCTGCCGCCGGCCGCGCGCGTGACCGGCAACATCCGGTTCGACGGCCGGGAGCTGGTCGGGCTGCCCGAGCGCGAGATGTGCAAGCTGCGCGGCGACCGCATCGGCATGATCTTCCAGGAGCCGATGACCGCGCTCAACCCGGTGCACACCATCGCACGCCAGGTGGCCGAGCCGCTGCGGCTGCATCGCGGCCTGTCGGCGCGCGCTGCGCGCGACGAGGCGCTGCAGCTGCTCGAGCGGGTCGGCATCCCCGACGCGGCCGCGCGGCTGGACGCCTACCCGCACCAGTTCTCGGGTGGCCAGCGCCAGCGCATCGGCATCGCGATGGCGCTGGCCTGCGGGCCGGACCTGCTGATCGCCGACGAGCCGACCACCGCGCTGGACGTCACCATCCAGAAGCAGATCCTGGAGCTGATCCAGGGCCTGGTGGCCGAACGCGGCATGTCGCTCATTCTCATTTCGCACGACCTGGGCGTGATCGCACAGAGCGTCTCGCACATGCTGGTCATGTACGGCGGCACCATCGTCGAGAGCGGCCCCACGGCCGAGGTGTTCGCGCGCCGCTCGCACCCCTACACGCAAGGATTGTTCGCCGCACGGCCCGCGCTCGGCGCACCGCGCGGCACGCGCCTGGCCACCATCCGCGGCAGCGTGCCGGAGCTGGTCGACCTGCCGCCGGGCTGTCCCTTCGCCGGCCGCTGCGGCTTCACCATCGAGGCCTGCCATGCCACGCGGCCGCCGCCGGAGACGGTCGGCCCAGGCCACGTGGCGCGCTGCATACGCCTGGACACGGTACGCGCAGCGGAGGTCGCGCAATGAGCGCCGCCCTGCTCGAAGTGCGCGACCTGGTGCGCCACTACGCGCTGCCGCGCGAAAGCCTGTTCTCGCCTGCGCCGCTGGTCAAGGCCGTCAACGGCGTGAGCTTCGTGCTGCAGGCCGGACGCAGCCTGGGCATCGTGGGCGAATCCGGCTCGGGCAAATCCACCATCGCACGGCTGGTGATGGCCCTGGACCACCCCACGTCCGGCAGCGTGCAACTGCTCGGGCGCGACCTCCACCGGCTGCCGCGCGAAGCGCTGCGGACCGCGCGGCGCGACATCCAGATGGTGTTCCAGGACCCGTACGGCTCGCTGGATCCACGCCAGACCGTCGAGCGCATCGTGGCCGAGCCGCTGGCCGCCCTGTCGGATGCCAGCCGCGCCGAGCAACGCGAACGCGCCGCCGAATCGCTCTCGGCCGTCGGCCTGCGCGCCACCGATCTGCACAAGTACCCGCACGAATTCTCCGGCGGGCAGCGCCAGCGCATCGCCATTGCGCGCGCACTCATCACGCGGCCACGGCTGATCGTCGCCGACGAACCGGTGAGCGCGCTCGACGTGTCGGTCCAGGCCCAGGTGCTCAACCTGATGCAGGACCTGCAGCAGCAGTTCGGCATCAGCTACCTGCTGATCAGCCACGACCTCGCTGTCGTCAACCACCTGTGCGACGACGTGTGCGTGCTGCACCGCGGCCTGGTGGTCGAACGCGGAGCGCCGGCCGACCTGTTCGCGCACGCCGAGCATCCGTACACCCAGGCCCTGCTGGCGGCGGTACCGCGCGCCGAACCGCCGCCGACGCGCAATATGTTGTAACTTCACCCGGTTGCCCACGGGCTTCCGACTTCCCTCTCCATTCGAAGACTTCCGGAGTTCATGCCATGTTGAAACGCCGCACCCTTCTTTCCACCGCCGCGCTCGGCAGCCTGTCGCTGACCGTTCCGCAGGCCTTCGCGCAATCTGACAAGACCGCGATGGTGCTGGGCATGACGCTGGAGCCGCCAGGCCTGGACCCGACCGTCAACGCGGCCGCCGCCATCGGCGAAGTGGTGCTCTACAACGTGCTGGAGACGCTCACCAAGATCAACCCCGACGGCAAGGTGACGCCCCTGCTGGCCGAGAGCTGGGAGGTCTCGCCCGACCTGAAGACCTACACCTTCAAGCTGCGCCGCGGCGTCAAGTTCCAGAACGGCGAGCCTTTCAACGCGCAGGCCGTCAAGTTCTCCTTCGACCGCGCCGGCGGCGAGAAGAGCACGAACAAGGACAAGCGCACCTACGCCAAGCTCAGCACGCAGGCGACGGACGACTACACAGTGGTCGTGATCAACAAGGACATAGACCCCAACCTGCCCTTCCTGCTGGGGCAGCCCACGGCGGTCATCGTCGAGCCCAAGAGCGCCGACGGCAACGCCACCCAGCCGGTGGGTACCGGCCCGTACAAGCTGCAGAACTGGGTCAAGGGCTCGTCGCTCGTGCTCACCGCCTGGGAGGGCTTTCGCAATCCGGCGGCCATCAAGCTCAAGCGGGTCACCTTCCGCTTCATCTCGGATTCGGCCGCGCAGGCCTCGTCGCTGCTCGCCGGCGACGTGGACGCGTTTCCACAATTCACCACCCGCGCGGTCGCGCAGTTCAAGGGCAACCCGCGCTACCAGGTGATCCTGGGCGGCTCGCGTGCCAAGACCATCCTGTCGATCAACAACAAGCACAAGCCGCTGGACGACGTCCGGGTGCGCCGCGCCATCGCCGCGGCCATCGACCGCAAGGCGGTCATTGCCGGCGCCGCCGACGGCTTCGGCGTGCCCATCGGCAGCCACTACGTGCCCGATGCGCCCGGCTACGTCGACACCACCGGCATCAACCCCTTCGATCCCGAGAAGGCGAAGAAGCTGCTCGCCGAGGCCGGCGTGAAGGCGCCGCTGGAGCTGACCATGACGCTGCCACCGCCGCCGTACGCGCGCCAGGGCGGCGAGGTGATCGCAGCCATGCTGGCCAAGGTCGGCATCAACGTGAAGCTGCAGAACGTCGAATGGGCCCAGTGGCTGAGCGGCACCTACGGCGGCGGCCACAACTACGACCTGACCATCGTCTCGCACGTCGAGCCCTTCGACCTGGACAACTACACCAAGCCCGACTACTACTGGGGCTACGACAGCAAGGCGTTCCGCGACCTGTACGACAAGATCATGACCTCCAGCAGCGAAGCCGAGCGCAACAAGCTGCTGGGCGATGCCCAGCGCATGATCGCCACCGACTCGGTCAACGCCTTCCTGTACCAGCCGCAGTTTCCCACCGTGGCCAAGAAGGGCGTCAAGGGCCTGTGGACGTCGAGGCCGATCTTCTGCAACGACCTCTCCTCATTGAGCTGGTGAGGCCCGACGTGCATGCATGGAGTGCGACCGACCTGGTCGCGGGCTACGGCCAGGGCCGGCTGTCGCCGGTCGAGGTGACGCAGGCGGTGCTCGACCGCATCGAACGCTGGGAGCCGCACGTGCAGGCCACCTGGCTGCTGCGGCCGGATGCCGCGCTCGAGCAGGCGCGGGCCTCCGAGGCGCGCTGGCGCGCCGGCCGGCCGCTGGGCCCGCTGGACGGCGTGCCGCTGAGCATCAAGGAAAACATCGCCACCCGCGGCGACCCGATGCCCGCCGGCACCGCCGCGGTGGACCTGCAGCCGGCAGCGGCCGACGCGCCGCCGGCCGCCCGCGTCAAGGAGTCCGGCGCCGTGGTCGTGTGCAAGACCACCATGCCCGACTACGGCATGCTGTCGTCGGGCCTGTCGAGCTTTCACCGGCTGGCGCGCAACCCGTGGAACCTGGCGCGCACGCCGGGCGGATCGAGCGCCGGCGCCGGCGCCGCCACCGCGGCCGGCTACGGCCCGCTGCACCTGGGCACCGACATCGGCGGCTCGCTGCGGTTGCCGGCGAGCTGGTGCGGCATCTTCACGCTCAAGCCGAGCCTGGGCCGCATCCCGATCGACCCGCCCTACATGGGGCGCGCCGCCGGCCCGATGACGCGCACGGTGGCCGACGCCGCGCTGGCCATGCAGGTGCTTTCCCGGCCGGATGCGCGCGACAGCATGAACCTCCCGCCGCAGGACATCGACTGGGGCAGCGTCGCCGGCACCGCGCCCGAGCACCTGCGCGGATTGCGCTTCGGCCTGCTGCTCGACGCCGGCTGCGGACTGGCGGTGGAGCCCGAAGTGCGCGCCGCCGTCGAACAGGCCGCGCGCTGGCTCGAGCAGGCCGGCGCCATCGTCGAGCCGATGCAGCCGTTCATGTCGCAGGCCATGCTCGACGGCATGGACCACTTCTGGCGCATGCGCTCGCTGATCGACATGCGCGCCCTGCGCCCCGAGCAACGCGCCAAGGTCCTGCCCTACATCCGGCAGTGGGCCGAGAGCGCCTCAGAGTTCAGCGGCGAACACGTGTTCCGCGGCTTCAGCCAGTTCCACGCGACCCGCGTCGCGGCGGTGGCGGCCTGCGCGCGCTTCGACTACGTGATCTCGCCGGTGTCGCCCAACATGCCCGCGGCCGCCGAACTGCCCTCGCCCACCAACGACCCGCTGCGGCCACTGGAGCACATCGGCTTCACCGTGCCGTTCAACATGTCGGAGCAGCCGGCGGCATCGATCAATTGCGCGTACGACGTCGACGGATTGCCGATCGGCCTGCAGATCGCCGGTCAGCGCTTCGACGACCTGGGCGTGCTCAGGGTGGCCCGGGCGTTCGAGCAGATCCGTCCGCCCCAGCGGCCCTGGCCGGAGCCGCCGGCAGACTAGGCCTTGCCTTCGTATGCCGCCTGCAGCGCGGCGATGTCGAGCTTGATCATCTTCATCATCGCGTCGGCGGCGCGCTTGCCCTTGGCCGGATCGGGGTCGTTCATCATGTCCACGAGGGCCGTCGGCGTGATCTGCCAGGCCACGCCGTAGCGGTCGCGCAGCCAGCCGCAGGCCTCGGTCGATCCGCCGCCGGCGAGCAGCGCGTCCCAGTAGCGGTCGATTTCCTCCTGCGTCTCGCAGTTCACGACCATGGAGATGGCATGGTTGAACTGCTCCTGGTGCGCCGCGCTCATGGCCGAGAACGACTGGCCGAACAGGACGAAGTCCACCACCTTCACGCTGCCCGCCGGACCGCTCGGCGACTCGGTCGGCATCGTCACCACCCGCGTGATGCGCGAATCCGGGAAGATGGAGACGTAGAAGTTGGCGGCTTCCTCCGCCTCCTTGGCGTACCAGAAAAACGGCGTGATCTTCTGCATGGCTCGGTCCTCGGTGAATGAACGGGGAGCGCCATGGTGCCACCGTTGCCCCTGCGCAGCCACCCACGGCGCAGGACTGCAAGAATGTGCGGAGGCATCAGGTGATCGCCATATTCCTGCAGGAGAAGCCGCATGAACGGTCCCGACCCGAACAATCCGCACCCGATGGAGGGGTTTGCCCAAGTCTGCTTCATCAAGAACACGGTGCGAAATCCGAACATCATCGTGGGCGACTACAGCTACTACGACGACCCGGAGGACTCGGAGAACTTCGAGCGCAACGTGCTCTATCACTACCCGTTCATCGGCGACAAGCTGATCATCGGGAAGTTCTGCGCCTTCGCGCGCGGCACGCGCTTCATCATGAACGGCGCCAACCACAAGATGGCCGGCATCTCCACCTACCCGTTCCAGATCTTCGGCGGCGGGTGGCAGAAGGTCATGCCGGGGCCGGGCGACCTGCCGTACAAGGGCGATACCGTCGTCGGCAACGATGTCTGGATCGGGTACGAGGCCCTGGTCATGCCAGGCGTTCGCATCGGCAACGGTGCCATCGTCTCGTCGCGATCGGTCGTCGTCAGCGACGTGCCGCCCTACGCCATCGTCGGCGGCAACCCGGCGCGGGTGCTGAAGGAGCGCTTCGCGCAGGAGACGGTCGCCGTGCTGGAGTCGATCGCCTGGTGGGACTGGCCGATCGACAAGGTGACCCGCCACCTCGCGGCGATCGTCTCGGGCAATGTCGAAGCACTTCGCGCCTGCAGCCGCGAGGACTGATCCGCCGTCGGCCGGCACAATGCCCCCATGCACCAGGACTGCCTCGGCAACCCGCTCACGCTGCACGATCCGGCGAGCCTCGCGCCGCTCAACGACTTCGTCGAGGGTTTCATCGCCAGCGAAGCGCGGGCGGCCAACCTGCTCGCCGCAGCCGGAGACGACAGCCCCATCGTGCAGGCCTGCTGCGCCGCCTTGCACCTGTTCGCCGAATCGGCCGACGCGGTCGCCAACGCCCGGCCTTTCCTCGAACGGGCACAGGCCGGCGCGGCGCGCAGCACACCGCGCGAGAGGCGCTTCATCGCCGCTGTCGCCGCGTGGGCCGAGGGCGACCTGGCGCGGGCGGTGACGCTGCACCAGGCGCAGGCCGAGGAGTTTCCGCGCGACCTCGCGTCGCTCAAGCTGGGCCAGTACCACGCCTTCAACCTCGGCGACGGCCCGGCCATGCTGCGCATGGCGCTGACCGCGCGGCCCGCGGCGGCCGACGTGCCGTACGTGCACGGCATGGCCGCCTTCGGCTTCGAGCAGTGCCATCGCCTGCGCGAGGCGGAGGCGGCCGCCCTTCGCGCCATTGCCATGTGCCGCAAGGAGCCCTGGGCGCACCACGCGCTGGCGCACGTCATGCTCACCGAGGGCCGGCTCGACGAAGGCCTGGCCTTCATGCAGGAGATGAGCGACAGCTGGACCGGCCTGAACTCCTTCATGCTCACGCACAACTGGTGGCACGTGGCGTTGTTCCTCATCGACCTGGGCCGCGAGGACGAGGCGCTCGCGCTCCATGACAGCCGCGTCTGGGGCGTGGAGAAGGCCTACTCGCAGGACCAGATCGGCGCCGTGTCGCTGCTGGCGCGGCTCGAACTCGCCGGCGTCGCGGTGGGTGCCGCGCGCTGGCGCGAACTGTCGCACTGGCTGGCCCCGCGCCAGCAGGACCACGTGCTGGCCTTTCTCGACCTGCAGTATGTCTACGGCCTGGCGCGCGCCGGGCGGCCCGAGGCCGACGTGCTGATGGCGAACATCGAGCGCTTCGCGCCCGGCGCGCCGCCGTCCCAGCGGCCCACCTGGACGGACGTGTGCGTCCCCGCGGCGCGCGGCCTGCTCGCGCATGCCCGTGGCGACTGGCGCACCGCCATCGACGAACTGGGCCGCGCGCTGCCGCGCCTGGCGAGCATCGGCGGCAGCCATGCCCAGCGCGACCTGTTCGAGCAGATCCGGCTCGACGCGCTGATGCGCAGCGCGCGGCCGTCCGACCTGGCCAGTGCGCAGGCGGCGCTGCAGCAGCAGCTCAACGGCCAACCGCAGTCGCGCCGGCTGGCGCGCCAGGCCGACGCGGTCTACGCTGCCTTAGGATTGCCCGCCAGCGGCGGCGGTACGTAGCGCTTCTGGTCGTAGACCGGCTGCGGCGGCAGGTCGAGCAGGTGGCGCGTGTCGGCCCACTCGACCACCTCGATCCGGGCCGGATCCGCGGCGTCCGGCAGGCGGATGCGGTTGAAGCCCGCGTTGGGAATGTCGCTTTGCCGCGGGCCGCTCAGGCCCAGGCCGCGCGCGGTGCGCCACACCATGTCGAGCACGCCGCCGTGGGTGAACACCAGCACGGTCTGTCCCGCGTTCTCGCGGGCGATGTCGCCCAGCGCCGCCAGCACACGTGCATGGAACTGGCGCGCGGACTCGCCCTGCGGCATGGCCAGGTCTTCCTCGAACCTGAGCCAGTCTTCCCACGCGCGCGGATGCTGCAGCCTGATCTCGTCGGCCTTCATGCCCTCGACCGCGCCGAAGCTCTGCTCGCGCAGGGCAGCGCTGGTGTTCACCGGCAACGAAAGTTCGAGCGACGTGGGCGCCGCCGTCTGCTGGCAGCGCATCAGGTCGCTCGACACCAGGCGCTGGGCCTGCTCGCGGGCCATGCGAAGGCCCAGGCGGCGCGCCTGCTCGTGGCCAATGTCGTTGAGGGGAACGTCGATGTGGCCCTGGAACCGCAGCTCGCGGTTCCAGTCGGTCTCTCCGTGCCGGATCAGGATGAGGTCAGTGGACATAGCGTGTGTTCGCATTGTCCACGGGCCCGGGTCAACCGCATGACGATTCCCACCGCCGCGCCCGGGCATGGGCCGTGTCTGTGGCTCGCACGCACCACATGGCACATGGCGGCGGGGACGGGCGTGCGGCGCCTCAGGTGCGCGCGTCCATCACCAGCTGGGTCTGCGTCACCACCGCGCACAGGCGGCCTTGCTCATTGCGGATGAAGGTCTGCCACACCTGCGTGGTGCGGCCCTTGTGCAACGCCACGCTCTCGCCAGTGACCGTGCTGCCGGCCGGCGCGCCGGCGATGAACTTGGTGCTCGAATCGGTGGTGGTGGTCATCTTGCCCGGCGGCAGGTTGATCACCGTGCCGACCGCGCCCAGGGTGTCGGCGAAGGCCATGTAGGCACCGCCGTGCAGGATGCCGCCGGCGGTGCAGAGGTCGGGCCGCACCTGCAGGCTGGCGACTACGCGATCCGGCTCCAGCACCGAGATCTGCACGCCCATCAGGCCGGGAAACAACGGACGCAGGCGCTCCTGCATTGCCTGGACATCGATCATCGCGGGTCCTCTCGGTCGGTCGGAATATTTCTCTCTACTGCAGCGTGAACTGCGTCGCCAACAGCAATTGGGCGCCCCTGATCTTGTCGCGCACCAGCGTGCGCACCGTCCAGACGCCGGTCGGGTCGCCCTTCTGGCCCTGGAAGCCGAGCACCGGCGTCGCCAGGTACAGGCTGCGCGGCCCGCCAGACACGGCGCCGCGCAGGCAGGCGATGTCGTTCTGGCGCAGGGCCGCCTGGCCATCGGGCTTGAGCACCTCGACGGCGCATCCGACATCGGCCTGCCCATCGCGCAAGGCCGGATTGCCCAGCACGATCATCACGAACACCTTCTGGCCGCGCTTGACCACGCTGGCTTCGCGAAAGCTCGGTCCGGCACCGGACGGCTTCTCCCACTTCTGCTTCCAGTCGGCGTCCGGCGTCACCAGCAGCCAGCTGCCGAAGCCGCCGGCGCTCTTGCGATTGGGCAGGTCGGGAACGGCGCGGCCGCTGCCATCCTTCCAGAAGGCGTCCGCGGGCGCGTCCGATGCGGCCGGCGCCGGTGCGGCAGGCGTCGGCGCAGCAGCCGCTGGCGCAGCGGGCGTGGCGGCCGGCGCGCCATCGGCCTTGCGCACGCCGCCGTCCTGCGCGCATCCCGCCAGCAGCATGGCGAGGATGAACAGGGCGGCGATGCGTCTCATGGTGTCTCCGGCTCCAACAGGTCGACCGAGCATAGCCCGTCCCCGGCCCGCGGGGCAGGTGCCCGTGGCCGCGCAGCCCCTGCGGCAGGCCGGCAGCGACGGAACTTGCGGCGTTATCCGACACGTTCTGACACGAATTTCGGGCAATCTTGCCGGGTTTTGCTCGCCAACCCTGCCCGATGAAGAAAAATTCCGCCGTCGAACAACGCGACTTCCAGCGCCTGCTGCGTCGCAACATCCTCTTGCCGATGGTCGGCGGCGTCGTCGGCGCCGTGGTTTTCGTCGGGCTGATCGTCTATTTGCTGTCGCTCATCAACTGGGTGGAGCACAGCGACCGGGTCACGCGCACGGCGGCCGAGGTCCAGCGGCGCATGTCGGACATGGAAGCGGGCATGCGTGGCTACGTGATCAGCGGCGACGTCGCCTACCTGGAGCCGTACGAAAGCGCGCAGCCGCGGATCGAATCCGACCTGGGCATGCTGCGCGGACTGGTCTCGGACAACGTGCAGCAGGCCGAGCGCGTCGAGCGCATCCGCGCCATCTCCCAGGCATGGCAGGAGTTTGCCCGCAGCACCATCGAGCTGCGCCGCACCGGCGGCGATTCCGCCAGTGCCGTCGGGCGCGGGCGCGGCAAGCGCCTGACCGACGACCTGCGCGAGGAATTCACCGCCTTCATGGACAGCGAGCAATCGCTGCGCAGCCTGCGCAGCGAGCAGGCCAACCGGACGGCCATCTGGGTGGTCGGCCTGTTCGTCCTGCTCACGCTGGGCAGTACCGGGCTGCTGGCCGTGTTCGGGCGGCGCCAGTTGCTGACCCTTTCGCAGAGCTACGACGCGGCACTGAGGGAACAGGCCGAGCAGTCCGAGGAATTGCAGCAACAGGCCTGGATGCGCGGCGCCCAATCCGAGCTGGCCACCGATCTTGCCGGCGAACTGGCCGGCGCCGAGATCGGCCGCAAGTGCCTGGTCTTCTTCTCGCGCCAGCTGGGCAGCCAGGTCGGCGCGCTCTATCTTCGCGAGCGTGGGGGCATGCTGCGCCGCAGCGCCAGCTACGGCTTCTCGGAAGAAGCCGAGGCACGCCCGCAGGTCTTCAGCGCCGACACCAGCCTGCTGGCGCGCGCTGCGGCCGAGCGGCGGCTGATGAGCATCGACCCGGTAGACGCCGACTATCTGCGCGTGAACACCGGCCTGGGCCAGATGTCACCCAAGGCAGTGGTGCTGCTGCCGGTGTCGCACGAAGGCGTGGTCAACGGCGTCATCGAGCTGGGCCTTTCCGCCAGCCTGGGCGAGCGCGAGGAAGCCCTGCTGCGCATGGTCGAAGGCACCATCGGCAGCTCGCTGTCGGCCGCCATCTACCGCGAGCAGCTGCAGAGCGTCCTGGCCGAAACCCAGCAGCTCAACGAGGAACTGCAGGTACAGCAGGAAGAGCTTCGCACCGCCAACGAGGAGCTGGAAGAGCAGTCGCGCGCCCTGCGCGCCTCGCAGGCCCAGCTGGAGAACCAGCAGGCCGAGCTCGAGCAGACCAACAACCAGCTGTCCGAACGCACCGAAGCCCTGGATCTGCGCAACGCCGCGCTGCGCCGCGCCCAGCAGGACCTGGAGGAACGCGCCACCGAACTGCAACGGGCCAGCCGCTACAAGTCGGAATTCCTGGCCAACATGTCGCACGAGCTGCGCACGCCGCTCAACAGCGCGCTGATCCTGGCGCGACTGCTGGCGGACAACGCGCCCGGCACGCTCACCCCGGAGCAGATCAGGTACGCCGAGTCGATCTACGGCTCGGGCAACGACCTGCTCACGCTCATCAACGACATCCTGGACATCGCCAAGGTGGAGGCCGGCAAGCTCGACCTGGCGATCGAGCCGTTGCCGCTCGACGCGCTGGCACAGCGTCTGCGCGGCACGTTCGGGCCGCTGGCGGAAAAGCGCGGCCTGACGTTCCGCATCGAGCGTCGCGCGGATGCGCCGGCGTCGCTGGAGAGCGACCGCCAGCGCCTGGAGCAAGTGCTGCGCAACCTGCTGTCCAACGCCGTCAAGTTCACCGAGCATGGCGAGGTGTCGCTCACCATCAGCGCCGCGGGCGACGGCGGCGCCCGCTTCGACGTCACCGATTCGGGCATCGGCATCGCACCCGACCAGCAGGAGGCGATCTTCGAGGCCTTCCACCAGGCCGACGGCACCACCAGCCGGCGCTACGGCGGCACCGGTCTGGGGCTGTCGATCTCGCGCGACCTGACGCAGTTGCTGGGCGGCACGCTCACGGTCACCAGCACGCCCGGCCAGGGCAGCACATTCAGCCTCGTCCTGCCGGCACGCGCACCCGAAGCCACGGGCCTGCCGCCGCCGGCGCGGACGCCGGCCACCTCCGCGCCGGCCGCGGCCCCGTCCGCGAAAGCACAGTCCGCGCGCGACGCCGCGTCCCATGCCGCCTCGCATCATGCGGCGGCTGCGCCTCCCGCGGCGCCGGCGCCGCTCGACTTCGAGGACGACCGCGCCCTGCCGGCCGACGACACGCGCCGCGTGCTGGTGATCGAGGACGAGCCGCAGTTCGCGCACATCCTCTACGACCTGGCGCACGAACGCGGCTACCGCTGCCTGGTGGCGCAAGGCGGCGCCGACGGCATGGCGATGGCCATCGAGCACCGCCCGGACGCCATCCTGCTCGACATGCGCCTGCCCGACGGCCCCGGCCTGGGCGTGCTCGAGCGCCTGAAGAACGATCCGCGCACGCGCCATATCCCCGTGCACATCGTCTCCGCGCTGGACAGCTCCGAGGCGGCGCTGCACATGGGCGCCATCGGCTACGCGCGCAAGCCCACCACGCGCGAGCAGCTGCACGACGTCTTCCGCCGGCTGGAGGACAAGCTGGCGCAGAAGGTCAAGTCGGTGCTCGTGGTGGAAGACGACCCGCTCCAGCGCGAAGCGGTGATGAAGCTCATCGCCGACGAGGACGTGCACATCACCGCCGTCGAATCCGGCGAGGAGGCGCTGGCCCTGCTGCGCGAACGCGTGTTCGACTGCATGGTCACCGACCTGCGCCTGTCCGACATGCAGGGCAGCGAACTGCTCAAGCGCATGTCGACCGAGGAGATCGTCTCGTTCCCGCCGGTGATCGTCTACACCGGCCGCAACCTCACGCGCGACGAGGAAATGGACCTGCTGCGCTACTCGCGCTCCATCATCATCAAGGGCGCGCGTTCGCCGGAACGCCTGCTCGACGAGGTCACCCTCTTCCTGCACAAGGTGGAGTCCGACCTGTCGAGCGAACGCCAGCGCATGCTGCGCGCCGCGCGCGGGCGGGACCGCGTGTTCGAGGGCCGGCGCGTGCTGCTGGTGGACGACGACGTGCGCAACATCTTCGCGCTGACCAGCGCGCTGGAGCAGCGCGGCGCCGCCGTGGAGATCGGCCGCAACGGCCGCGAGGCGCTCGAGAAGCTCGACCAGGTGCCCGACATCGACCTGGTGCTGATGGACGTGATGATGCCGGAGATGGACGGCCTCGAGGCAACCCGCCGCCTGCGCGCGGACCCGCGCTTCGCCAAGCTGCCCGTGATCACCGTCACCGCCAAGGCCATGAAGGACGACCAGGAGCAGTGCCTGGCCGCCGGCGCCAGCGACTTCCTGGCCAAGCCGGTCGACCTGGACCGCCTCTTCTCCCTGCTGCGCGTGTGGATGCCGCGCATGGAGCGCCTCTGATGACCTCCGCGCAGGACCCTCGCGGATTCCGCCGCGATGCCGGCGCCGCCGAGCCGGCGTCGGGCCTGGTGCCGGGTGCCGCACACGCGCCCGACGCGACGCCCGGCGCGCTCAGCGCCGGGGACATCGAGCTGCGCCTGCTGATGGAGGCCATCTACCTGCGCTACAGCTACGACTTCCGCGACTACACCGGCGCGTCGCAGAAGCGCCGGGTGGCCTATGCGCTGGGCCAGCTCGACCTGCCCAGCATCTCGGCCCTGCAGGAGCGCGTGCTGCGCGAGCCGGCGATGTTCGCCCGGCTCCTGCAATACCTGACGGTGCCGGTCAGCGAGATGTTCCGCGACCCGGCGTATTTCCTGGCGTTGCGCCAGCAGGTGGTGCCGCACCTGCACACCTACCCGTCGGTGACCGTCTGGGTGGCCGGCTGCAGCACCGGCGAAGAGGTCTATTCGCTGGCCATACTGCTGCGCGAGGAAGGCCTGCTCGAGCGCACGCGCATCTATGCCACCGACATCAACCCGGAGTCGCTGGCGCAGGCGCGCCAGGGCATCTTCCCGCTCGACGCAGTGCGACGCTACACCGCCAACTACCAGCGGTCGGGCGGCAAGCGGGCCTTTTCCGACTACTACACCGCGGCCTACGACGCCGCCCGATTCGACCCCACCCTGTGCGCCGACGTGATCTTCGCCGACCACAGTCTGGCCACGGACAGCGTGTTCGCGCAGACCCAGCTGGTCAGCTGCCGCAACGTGCTGATCTATTTCAACCGCGCGCTGCAGGACCGTGCCCTCGGGCTCTTCCACGAGTCGCTGTCGTACCGCGGCTTTCTCGGCCTGGGCTCGAAGGAAAGCATCGACTTCTCCAACTGGTCCGGCCATTTCGACACGCTGGCGCGGGCCGAGCGCATCTTTCGCAAGGCGTCATGAACGCAGACCTGCAGGCGCGCATGCGCGCCATCGAACTGGTGGCGATCGGCGCATCGGCCGGCGGCGTGGATGCGCTGCTGACGCTGCTGGACGACCTGCCGGCGCGCTGGCGGCTGCCTGTGGTCGTGGTGCTGCACCTGCCCGAAGGACACGAGAGCCGCCTGCCCGCCCTGTTCGCCGACCGCACGCGGGTGAGCGTGCACGAGGCGCGCGACAAGCTGCCCATCGAACCGGCCACGTTGTACTTCGCCCCGGCCGGTTATCACCTGTCGGTCGAGCGCGAGCGCTGCTTTTCGCTCAGCTGCGAGCCGCCGGTGCTGTTCTCGCGCCCGTCGATCGACGTGCTCATGGTCTCCGCGGCCGATGCCTATGGCCCTGCCCTGGCCGGCCTTTTGCTGACCGGGGCCAACGAGGACGGCGCCGAGGGCATGCGCCAGATCGGGCGCGCCGGCGGCCTGACCGCCGTGCAGGACCCCGACACCGCCGCCTCGCCCTGCATGCCGCGCGCCGCACTGGCCCTGCGGCAGCCGGACATCGTGCGTCCGCTGGCCGGCCTGCGCGAGTTTCTGATGGACATGGATGATGCAAATGCCCAATGACGTCGAAAGCAAGCTGCTGATCGTCGACGACCTGCCGGAGAACCTGCTGGCGCTGGAGGGGCTTGTGCGCGGCCACGGGCGGCTGGTCTACAAGGCCCAATCCGCCGAGGAAGCGCTCGGACTGATGCTGGCGCACGAGTTCGCGCTGGCCATCCTGGACGTGCAGATGCCCGGCATGAACGGCTTCGAGCTGGCCGAGCTCATGCGCGGCACCGAGCGCACCCGGCACATCCCCATCATCTTCGTGAGCGCGGCCGGGCGCGAGATGGACTACGCCTTCAAGGGCTACGAGAGCGGCGCGGTCGATTTCCTGCAAAAGCCGCTCGATCCCCACGTGGTGGCCAGCAAGGTCAACGTCTTCGTCGAGCTGTACCGGCACAAGAAGGCGCTGCGGCGCGAGATGGAGGCCATGGCCAAGCTGCACCGCGAGCAGGAGGCGCTGGTGGAGCAGCTGCAGTGCACCCAGCGCGAACTCGAGCGCGCGGTGCGCATGCGCGACGACTTCATGTCCATGGTCTCGCACGAGCTGCGCACGCCGCTCAACACGCTGTACCTGGAGACGCAGGTGCGAAAGCTGCACCTGAGCAAGGGCAACACGGTGCACTTCGGCCCGGACCGGCTGCCAGCCATGATCGAGCGCGACCAGCGCCAGATCCAGAGCATGGTGCGCCTGATCGACGACATGCTCGACGTGACCCGCCTGCGCAGCGGTTCGCTGACCATCCAGCCCAAGCCGACCGACCTGGCGGCATTGGCACGCGCGGTGGTCGAGAACCTGGCCCAGCAGGCCGAAGCCGCCGGATGCACCGTCAGCCTGCACGCGCCCGCCCACGTGCCGGGCAACTGGGACGAATTCCGCATCGAGCAGGTCGTCACCAACCTCCTGACCAATGCGCTGCGCTATGGGGGCGGGCAGCCGGTGAAGATCGAGGTGCGCACCGCCGGCGGCGCGGCCGAGCTGTCCGTGCGCGACCACGGCATGGGCATCGCGCCGGAGGACCAGCAGCGTATCTTCGAGCAGTTCGAGCGCACCGAGGCCAGCCGCGGCAAGGCAGCCGGCCTTGGCCTGGGCCTGTACATCACGCGCCAGATCGTTCTGGCGCACGGCGGGCAGATCGACCTGCAGAGCGCGGCCGGCGCCGGCGCCACCTTCCGGGTGCGGCTGCCGCTGGTCGGCGCGCCGCCGGTCCCCGCCGCGCCTGCACCCGAGCCAGCCGCCCAAATGGCGCGCCAGCCGGAGCAGCAAGAGTAGGCAACATCCTACGTCGACGCGGGACGCACACGCCTACACTGGTTCGATCCATGAGCCTGAATGTCCTGATCGTCGACGACAACGCCGCTGCGGCGGACCTGCTGCAGGAGTTGCTGCAGTTGCAGGAGCACACCGCCCGGTGTGCCTATACCGGCCAGCAGGCGCTGGACGTGGCCGCCGACGGCGACTTCGACATCGCCCTGGTCGACCTGACCCTTCCCGACATGCCCGGCACGGTCGTCGCGCGGCGCCTGCGGGCCGAGCCCGAGAGCGGGCGGCCGATGCTGGTCGCGGTGTCCGGCTATGCCGCGTCGGAGTCGACACAGGGGCTGTTCGACTATCACCTGCAAAAGCCGATCGACTTCGAGGCGCTCGACCGCATCCTCGCCAGCGCGCGCTGACCTGCCTGCGCAGCGGCGCAATCGGCGCTAACCTGCCGGCATGAACGAGACTCCTTCTCAATCGCGCGCCGCAGCCCGGCCTGGCGCGCAGCCTGGCGACGACGCCGCCACCCATCTGCTGCTGCGGCGTGCCGAACTGGCCGCCTGCATCGAGCGCCTGGCGCCGGGTGAAGGTGCCCAGGCCACCGCCATCGAGCGCCTGAAGCTGATCCGCGCCTCGTCCTGCGGTGAGTTGAGCCACACACTGCACGATCCGGCCATCTGCCTGCCGGTGCAGGGCCGAAAGCGCGTGCTGCTGGGCGACGAGCTGACGATCTACGACACCGAGGAATTCCTCGTTGTCTCGCAGGACGTGCCGATCTCCAGCCAGGTGATCGACGCCTCGCCGCAGGCGCCCTACCTGTGCGTCAAGCTGTGCTTCTCCCCCGGCGAGGTGGCCCAGCTCATGCTGGAACTCGGGCGCGACGCGGCTGCGCCGCTCACCGCCGCTCCCCACGCGCCGAGCGCGCGGGCGCTCTACACCGCGCCGACGACGCCGGACCTGCTCGACGCGGTGCTGCGGCTGGTGCGCCTGCTCGACACGCCGCAGGACATCGCCATCCTCGCCCCGCTGGCGGTGCGCGAGATCATGTACCGCCTGCTCACCGGCGCCGAGGGTTGGCGCCTGGCCCAGATCGGGCGCCCCGACGGCCAGGCCCCGCGCATCACCGAGGCGATCGCCTGGCTGCGCACGCACTACCGGGAGCCGCTGAAGATCGACCGGCTGGCCGGCAGCGTGCACATGAGCGGCTCCTCGCTGCACCGGCACTTCCGCGCCGTCACCGCGATGAGCCCGTTGCAGTTCCAGAAGCACCTGCGCCTGCAGGAGGCGCGCCGCCTGATGCTGGTCGAAGGCGCCGATGCCACCAGCGCTGGCTACCACGTCGGGTACGAGAGCGCGTCGCAGTTCTCGCGCGAATACGCCCGGATGTTCGGCACGCCCCCGGCCCGCGACATGCGGCGCATGCGCCAGGACGCGCTCGGCGGCGCCCGCTGAGGGCCGGCGCGGCAGGATCGGGCAAGAACAGGCGCGTATCGGGCTAGCGTCTCGCACCCTGGACGGCGCACACTGGCCGGCGGGCAGGACGCCGCCGCGCCTCGCCCGAATCCCCGTGTTCCGCTTAGAAAGAAGCCACACCATGCGCCTCAAGCCGCTCGGCCGTACCGGCCTTTTCGTTTCAGAACTCTGCCTCGGCACCATGACCTTCGGCGGTCAGGGCGAGATGTGGGGCAAGATCGGCCAACTCCAGCAGGCCGATGCCGACCGGCTGGTGGGCCGCGCGCTCGACGCCGGCATCAACTTCATCGACACCGCCAACGTCTATTCCGAGGGCCAGTCCGAAGTCATCACCGGGCAGGCGTTGCGCAACCTCAACGTGCCGCGCGAGAACGTCGTCGTCGCCACCAAGGTGTTCGGCGAGACCGGCACCGCCGCGGCCAACTCGCGCGGCATGTCGCGCTACCACATCATGGACGCGGTCAAGGCCAGCCTCAGGCGCCTGCAGCTCGACCACATCGACCTCTACCAGATCCACGGCTTCGACCCGGCCACGCCGATCGAGGAGATGGTGCGCGCCATGGACACGCTGGTGCAGCAGGGCCACGTGCGGTACGTCGGCGTGTCCAACTGGACGGCCTGGCAGATCGTCAAGGCCCGCGGCATCGCCGAGCGGCTCGGCGCCGAGCCGATCCAGTCGCTGCAGGCCCACTACACCATCGCCGGACGCGAGCTCGAGCGCGAACTGGTGCCGATGATGCAAAGCGAAGGCGTCGGCCTCATGGTCTGGAGCCCGCTGGCCGGCGGGCTGCTGTCGGGCAAGTACGCGCGGGCGCAGGAAGCCGGCAGCGCCGAGGCCGGCAGCCGGCGTGCCAGCTTCGATTTCCCGCCGGTCAACCGGGATCGCGCCTTCGACTGCATCGACGCGATGCGCGGCATCGCGGAGGCCAAGGGCGTCTCGGTGGCGCAGGTGGCGCTGGCCTGGCTGCTGCACCAGCCGGTGGTCAGCACCGTCATCATCGGCGCCAAGCGGCTCGAACAGCTCGACGACAACCTGGCGGCCACCAAGGTGTCGTTGTCCGCCGACGAACTGGCCGTGCTCGACAAGGTGAGCGCGCTGCCGCCCGAGTATCCGGGCTGGATGCTGGCGCGCCAGGGCGACGTCCGGCGCGCACAGATGGCGGCGGCTCGTCCGGTGTGACGCGGGCGCGTGCGGCGATCGTGGGCGAGAATGCTCGCCCTTTGCACAGGAGTCCCCGCATGAAGAAGGCGCAGGCGGCCGAAGCCGCGAACGCATCGGTGTCGATCGACAGGAAGATCGCCGAACTCGGCGACTGGCGCGGCGAGACCTTGGCCGCCATGCGGCGGCTGATCCACGAGGCCGTCCCCGACGTCGTCGAGGAGCTCAAGTGGATGGGCACGCCGGTCTGGTCGCACGCCGGCATCCTCTGCACCGGCGAGACCTACAAGGCCAAGGTGAAGCTGACCTTCGCCAAGGGCGCCTTGCTGGCCGACCCGGCCGGCCTGTTCAATTCCAGCCTGGACGGCAACGTCCGGCGTGCCATCGACATCGGCGAGGGCGAATCGGTCGACCCCACGGCGTTCAAGGCGCTCATCCGCGACGCCGCACGACACAACGCCGCCGGCACCGCGGCCAAGGCGCGCCGGGGCAGCAGGTAATTTCGCGATGGACAAGGGGCCGGGCCACTGCCATAGTGGCCGCGGCACCGGCGCGCAGGCCCGTCCAGCCGGCGCACCGGTCATCGGCTCACCGACCCTTGCAGGGAGTGAAGACCATGCGTGACCTCGACGCCTTGCGCGATGCCCTGGCAGGCGGCGGCCCGGCCGCCCTGCTGGCGTTCCTGAACGACGGCGTTGCACATCGCTACACGGCCGTCTACCGCTTCGACGGCGACCTCCTTCGCAACGTGCTGCTGTGCGACAAGCGGGGCCTGATGACGCCGGAGTTCCTGCTGGCGGTGCCGTTCAAGCACAGCTTCTGCCAGTTCGTGCTGCGCGACCAGGCCTTCCGCACCGAGGACTCGCGGCAGGACAGGCGCCTGGACGGCAACCCGTACCAGGGTGTCGTCGTTTCTTATCACAGCGTCCCGCTGACCAGCGACACCGGCGCGCTGTGGGGCACGCTCAGCCACTTCGACATGCAGCCGCACACGCTGCCGGACGAGGAGTTCGCGCTGCTCGAGCACGCGGGGCGCCTGCTCGGCGGCCATCTCAAGGCGCTCGACCGCTAGCGCGCCTGCGCGCATCCGCCTGCGCGACAGTCGGGTGTCATGCCAGCCCGAGGCGCCTGGCCAGTCGCCCCAGGTTGGCGCGATCCATTCCGAGTTCGCGCGCCGCTGCCGCGCGATTGTTGCCGTGCGCGGCCAGCGCGGCGCTGACGCGTTCGCGCTCGAACCGGGCGACCGCCTCGCGCAACGGCAGGTCGCCGGCACCTGTCGCGCCCGCCGGCTCGGCGGCGCTCGAGGGTCCGGCATGGACGTCGGCGCCGGCGTCGACCAGGTCGAAGTCCTGCGCGCCAAGGCCGAGGATGCGCGGCCGCTGCGCGTGCCGCCCCAGCGCCTTGAGCACCGCGCGGCCGAGCAGGTGCTCGAGTTCGCGCACGTTGCCGGGCCAGTCGTGGGCCAGGAGCGCCGCCTGGGCGGCAGGCTCGAGCCGGAGGCCGCCGAGCCCGAGGCGCGAGCGGTTCTCCTCCAGGAAGAAGCCGGCCAGCAGCAGCACGTCGCGCCCGCGCTCGCGCAGCGGCGGCACGTGCAGCGGGTAGACGCTCAGGCGATGGTAGAAGTCCGCGCGCATGCGGCCCGCCTTCACCTCGTCGGCCAGATTGCGGTTGCTGGCGGTGATCAGCCTCACGTCGACGCGGTGCTCGCGGTCGGAGCCCAGGCGCTGCAGCTGGCCGTTCTGCAGCACCCGCAGCAGCTTGGCCTGCACCGGCATCGGCAATTCACCGACTTCGTCGAGAAACAAGGTGCCGCCGTCGGCCAGTTCGAACTTGCCGGGCCGCTCGCCGACCGCACCGGTGAAAGCGCCGCGCACGTGGCCGAACAGCTCGCTTTCGACCAGCGTGTCGGGCAGCGCCGCGCAGTTCACGCTGATCATCGGGCGCGCGGCGCGAGCAGAGCCGGCGTGCAGCGCCTCGGCCACCAGCTCCTTGCCCACCCCCGTCTCGCCCTGGATCAGCACCGGCAGGTCGCCGCCGGCGACGAGCGCGATTTCCTTGCGCAGCCGGCGCAGCGCCGGGCTGCGGCCGAACATGGTGCGCGCGCGCGGCGCTGCGGCGAGGCGATAGCCCTCCGCGCGCAGGCTCTCGCGTTCGGCACGCGACTGCAGCTGCTCCATGCGCGCGGCGACGCTGACGGTGGCCGCGGCCAGGCTGCCGAAAGACTGGAGCACCTGCAGGTCGAGGTCGGAGAAGCGATCGGGCGTGAGCGCGTCGAGCGTGAGTACGCCCCAGGGCCGGTCGTCGACACGGATGGCGCAGCCCATGCAGTCGTGCACCGGCAGGTGCCCTCGCATGCCTTCGACCAGGCCGTCGTACGGATCGGGCAGCGGGCTGTCTGCGGCGAAACGCACCGGCGCTTCGCTGTCGAGCAGCGCCGCAAGTCGGGGATGGTCCACCACCCGGAACTGGCGGCCAAGCGCATCACCGCTCAGGCCGTCCATGGCCAGTGGCACGAGGACACCGTCGTCCAGCCTCAGCAATGCCGTGGCATCGCATGGCAGCAGCAGCCGCAGTGCCGCCAGCAGGCGCCGATAGCGCTCCGCGCTCGGCAGGTCGCGCGCGAGATCCGCCACCAGTGGAATGACCGCCAGGAGCAATGGATTTGTAGTCATGGTGACTCGTATTGTGTCGAATTGACCCGATTTTCTGCGGGTCGAAATGACTACGATGCGGCTAAGTCGTTGATTCCCTTGGCCAACCAGCCTGGAACGGGACTTGCGCTTGCAGGCCATCACTTCACGTCGAGGGCTTCCCAATGCTGACTGCGCAACAGAAATCGATCATCTCCGCCACCGTGCCGCTGCTCGAGACCGGCGGCGAGGCGCTGACCACCCACTTCTACAAAATCATGCTGGGCGAGCATCCGCAGGTGCGGCCGCTGTTCAACCAGGCGCACCAGGCCAGCGGCGAGCAGCCGCGTGCGCTGGCCAACAGCGTGCTGGTGTATGCGCGCAACATCGACCGGCTGGAGGCATTGGGGCCGCTAGCGTCCCAGATCGTGAACAAGCACGTGGCACTGCAGGTGCTGCCCGAGCACTATCCGATCGTCGGTGCCTGCCTGCTGCGCGCCATCCGCGAAGTGCTCGGCGCGCAGGTCGCCACCGACGAGGTCATCGCGGCCTGGGCGGCCGCCTACGGACAGCTCGCCGACATGCTCATCGGCGCCGAGCGCCAGGCGTACGACGCCAGGGCAGCGGCACCCGGCGGCTGGCGCGGCGCGCGCGCATTCGAGGTGGTGCGCCGAGAGGCCGAGAGCGAGGAAATCACGTCCTTCTACTTCGCGCCGGCCGACGGCCAGCCGGTACTCGCCTTCGAGCCCGGCCAATACATCGGCATGCGGCTGGAAATCGATGGCCAGGAGATCCGGCGCAACTATTCGCTGTCGGCGGCGCCCAACGGCAGCACGTACCGCATCAGCGTCAAGCGCGAGCCGAATGGCCTGGCGTCCAACTACCTGCACGACAGCGTCCAAGTGGGCAGCCGAGTCGAGCTGTATCCCCCGTCGGGCAACTTCACCCTTGCACCGGGCGAGAGGCCGGTGGTGCTCATCAGCGGCGGCGTCGGCATCACGCCGACGCTTGCAATGCTCGAACAGGCGCTGGACACCTCGCGCCCGGTACATTTCATCCACTGCGCACGCTCGCGCGGCGTCCACGCGTTCCGGCAGAAGATCGACGCGCTGGCGCAAAAGCATGCGCAGCTCAAGCGCTTCTACTGCTACGAGCAGGCGCCGGACGGTGTCGACACGAGCGGCGCGCCGCATGCCGTCGGCCAGATCGATTCGCAGACCCTGGCCGGCTGGCTGCCGGCCGCGCCCGAGGACGTCGACGCGTACTTCCTCGGCCCCAAGCCCTTCATGAAACAGGTGCGCTCGTCACTTCGCACACTGGGCGTGCCGGATGCACAGATGCGCTGGGAATTCTTCGGACCCGCATCCGCGCTGGAATGAGACCGCTGCGGCGTCGCGCAGTGCGCGGCGCCGCCACCGGCGATCAGTCGGCGTAGACGCCGGCGGCCTTGATGACCGGGCCGAAGCGCGCCACCTCGGACTGGACGAACTTCTTGTGTTCGGCCGGCTCGACCCGCTTGTCGTTGACCACCACCGCGCCCAGGCCCTCTTCCTTCTTGATGAAGTCCGGGTCCTTGAGCGCCAGCTTCAGCGCGTCGTTGATCTTCTTGAGCACCGGCGCCGGC